>JAABUZ0100001039.1_pt1 | contig 57192 bp, 43 predicted proteins | sample 5562091 | NCBI WGS metagenome assembly JAABUZ01 (sample SAMN12813069, study PRJNA571459) | rock metagenome | isolation source: Antarctica rocks | place: Antarctica: Victoria Land, Linnaeus Terrace sud | collected 2015-12-21 | reverse complement strand
ATGACCGTCTCCTGGGCGGCGTCACCATCGAGGACCTCGTGACCACCTTGTTTGCCAAGCATCCGGGTCCAGCGGCCGTCTCCCCATGACGAACCACCGCCGTCCCCCAAATCACAACAGTCGAGTTGATTATCGCCATGCGGACATCTCGTCCGGTGTATAGTAACATCTCACGATGGGATGCGACAAGATGATGGGATACCAGGCCCGCTGCACAAGCTCCCAGCGATCCCCGAGCAGCGCCCATAGCCGGTCGTGTTCCCTCGCGGTCAAGGCTCGTTTATAGGGGAGCGGCTCGACACGGCGCAGGTCCTCCGCCGTCAAGCTCCGGATGTCGTCGCAGAAGAGGGCTCCACGTCCCCTCTATCGACATCGACAGGAACGGCTACCGACTCGACGATCATTGATTGGGTCGTCCATTCCCGCTCCTCACCGCTCGTGCCGCGATGGGCCGGCATCGAGATCCGCTTCCTCATCTTGTCACATCATGGCGCTTTGTGCATGGAGCAGGCCGCGGGCAACGTCGAGTCGCGGTCTCGGCAGGATCCAGGCGCATGGAACGCACGGATCGTGTCCCGTCGTCCCGTCGTCCCATTGCGCGGGCGCGTCGATCGGGGGGTATACTCTATACAGTATGTGGGCGACGCGCCCGCGCCTCCGGCGCGCCCACGTCCAGGGCAACGAGGAGACGCGCCCGGCAGCCCTCACGCGGTGATAGAGTTGTCGTGAGGGAGGCGCCGCCGGGCGCGCGCATGCATCGGGAGGTCCGCGGTTCGCTTATGCAACGCCTGCTCAAGTCTTTGGCGGTGGCGACGACGCTGGTCATGTTCATTGTGCTGGTGATGGGCGCGCTGGTGACCAACACCAATTCCGGCCACGGCTGCAGCAACACGTGGCCCCTGTGCAACGGCAAGTTCATCCCCGAATTCACCGTCGCCGCGCTGATCGAGTGGAGTCACCGCACGGTTACCGCCCTGGTCACGGTGCTCATCCTGGCGCTGGCGGCCGGGACGCTCGCGCTCTACCGCCGCCGCCGCGAAGCCCAGGTGCTGGTGCCGCTGATGATCGTCTTCCTGATCGCGCAGGCCGTGCTGGGCGCCATCGCCGCGGGGGTACACGAGACGCCGGCCGTGCTGGCGCTGCACTTCGGCGTCTCGCTGATTTCCTTCGCCTCGATCGTGCTGACCACCGCGTTCGTCTTCGAGGCCGGCGGCGCGGACGCCGTGCGCGACCGCCCCGTCCCGGCGCGGCTGCGCCTGTCGATCCTGGGCCTGATCCTCTTTACCTACGTCGTCACCTACCTCGGCGCCTACACGCGCCACAGCGGGGCCAGCCTGGCCTGCCTGGACTGGCCGCTCTGCGGGCAACGTCCCTTCTCGGCCGTCCCCGGCATGGCCTGGCTGGTCACGGTGCAGGAGGGACACCGCGTCGCCGCCGCCCTGCTGGCCCTGGCCGTTGCCGGGCTGTGGCTGGTGGCCCGCCGCGACCGCGCGGAGCGGCCCGACCTCTATCGCGGCGCCACCGCCGCGCTGGTCGCGGTGGTGCTGCAATCGCTGGCCGGCGGGCTCGTCGTGCTGTCGCGACTAGACCTCTTCACCACGCTGCTGCACGCCGCGCTGGTCAGCCTGCTCTTCGCCAGCCTGGCCTACCTGGTCTACCACCTGATCCCGCGCCGGGTCTGCCTGCCGCGCCGCGCCTCCGCGCCGCCCGTCCGCGCCGGCGCCGTCGCGGCCGGGGCAAAGTAAGCAATGGGCCTGCGACCATCCCCCGGCCTGCGACTAAAGTCGCATGGCAGGGTACGGACACTGAAGTGTCTCAAACAGAGGGTACGGACACTAAAGTGTTTCAACACGCGTCACCCCAACGACTTTGGTCGGCGTTCTTTGCCAAGCGGCTGTAGTCGCGGACTGATCCTAACGTCGTCGTCGTAGACCGTCAAGCGTCACTTGGTCAGGATGCGGCGAACACAGCCCTGGAGACACTTCAGTGTCCGGTCCCTGCCATGCGACTTTAGTCGCAGGCCGCCGCGGGTAACACGACAGCCCCCTGACGCAACTATAACGAGGTGGGCAGGCCACGACGGGATAGCGAGGCGGAGGCGCGCGATGGTTGCGGACCGGGATCGGGGAAAGGGGAGGGACGACGGCGACGCCGCCCTGGTGAAGAGGGCGCGGCGCGGCGACACGGACGCGCTGGCGCTGCTGCTGGATCGCCATCGCCCTCTCCTGCTGGCCTTGTGCCGGCGCACGCTGGGCGATGGCGTCCTGGCCGAGGACGCGGCGCAGGAGGCCATGCTGCAGGCGTTGCCGCGCCTGCATGCCCTGCGTCAGGCCGAGCGGTTCGGTCCCTGGCTGGCCGGCATCGGGCTCAACGTCTGCCGCATGTGGCTGCGCGCGCGGTCGCGCGAGGGGACGCCACGGGAGGCATGGGCCGACGGCGACGGCCGGGAGGCTCGTATCCACGAGTTGCGGGACGTGGCGCCCGAGAGCGACCCGGCGGCGCGGTTCGAAGCGGCCGAGGTGGCGCGTAGCGTGCGCCAGGCCGTGGCCGGCCTGCCGCGCGGGCAGCGCGCCGCCGTCGGTCTCGTCTACCTGTCCGGGCTGAGCTACGCCGAGACGGCGGCCCACCTGGGGATCGAGGTCGGCGCGGTCCGCACGCGCCTGTTCAAAGCGCGCACGGCGCTACGCGCGCCGTTGCGTTTAGTATGGGGAGAGGACAAAACGATCATGACCGCCGAGACACAAACCGAGGCCACACCGCGCGTCTATCACTGCACCTTTTGCGGCAAGGGCGGAGACGCCGTGGAGCGTATGATCGCCGGGCCGCCGGCCCGCGGCGGCAGCGTGATCTGCAACGAGTGCGTGGACCTGTGCAACGGGATCATCGCCGAGGCCAGGGCCAACGAAGCCAGGGGCGCGGGAGGGGCAACGCCATAAAGATGCCGTCCACCGAGGCTACGTACGTGTTGGCAGGTTCCTGGGAGCGCCGGCTGCCAGCCGGCCCGTCATCTGCCGGCTGGCAGCGCAGCGAGAGCCGGCGCTCCCAGGGGGCTTCGCCTCGTGACTAATCCAGGCCTGGCGGTGACGATGCGCCGCGCGCGGCCGGCCGACGGCCCGGCGGTGCGGGACATCGTGTTCGGCGCCCTGCGCTCCTACGGCATCGAGCCCGACCCCGATGGCCTCGACCGCGACGTGGTCGACTTTGGCCGGGCGACCGGCGCGGACGGCGGCGTGCTGGAGTACGTGGCCGAGGTCGCGGGCGTCGTGGTGGGCTCGGTCGTGCTGAGTCCCCACGCGTCGCCCCGGACCGGGGTCATGCCGGGTCCGCGCGGGTCGCCCCACGCCGGGGCTGGGAAGGCCCACCTCTCCAAACTCTTCGTCGCCGCCGAGGCGCGGGGGCGCGGCGTCGGGCGCGCCCTGCTGGCGCACGCCGTGGCCGAGGCGCGCGCCCATGGCATCCGCCGCCTCGATCTGGAGACGCGCTCCGTGTTCCGCGAGGCCATCGGTCTCTACGAGGCCACCGGCTGGACGCGCGGCCCCGACCTCCCGCCCGGACACGGCCCCGACCGCACCTACTACCTGTCGCTGGAGATAGACACGGAGCAACGGACGCGGGTCGAGGTGGACCTGTCGCCGCGGGAGCTGGAGCGGTTGCGGCTGCTGGCGCAGGAGTTGGCGACCTCACCCCGCGACGCCTTGAGGCAGCTCGCGGGCCATGGGCGGCAGGGCTGGCCCTGGCTGCTGTGGCTCGACATCCGCCACCAACTGCGCACCTTGCTGATGCAGCGTCTGCGCCCGCGCGGCAAACGTGTCGGCTTCAAGCTGCCGCACGTGTCGGACGATACATAGGTGTTCCCGCGGCATGCACTAAGCGGCTCGGCGGTGTACATTCGTAGTTCTCGCACGGCGATTCCTACGAACTTTGACCAGTGACCCCCTTAGTAGACGTTGGTGTGTTCCTGGGAGCGCCGGCTTCCAGCCGGCTAGTGTTTGGCGGCCGGAAGCCGGCGCTCTCAAAGGCTTTGTCTCGTGACTGCGGACTGTTCCTTCGCTCCCCCGGTGCGTTTCGATGCGTGAGCGGCATGTCCGATCATGGATAGTGGTTGGCGGGTGGACGAGCGTCAGGGACGGATCGGCGTCGTTTCATCCCATGGCCTACGTTATACTGGTCCTATACAGCAGCGTGAGCCTGGTGGACCCGGACGGATCAGCGGGTGGGGGAGGAAGCGGCGATGACAGAGGTGTATCGAGCGACGCGGCCGGCCGCGCTGGCGGACGTGTGGCCGCCGGACGACACTGAGGAGAGCGTGGTGGGCACGGACCTGCACCAGATGACCATCGTCAACGTGCGCCTGGGCCTCAACGAGCTCGCCGACGCGCTCGCTGATCCCGGACAGCCCGCGCCGTGGCAGGCGCTGACGCAGACCGTCGTGCTCGGCTTCGAGCGGCCCGACGGCACGCGCTACAAGACGCTGCCGGACGTCTTCGTCTATCGCCGCCCCATCGACCAGCGGCGGGGCTCCGTGGCCGTCGACACCGACGGGCCGCCGGTCCTCATCGTCGAGGTGCTCAGCGAGGCGACCTACGACGTGGACCTGGACCTGGAGCGGGGCAAGGGGTACAGCTATGCGCGCGCGGGGGTGCGCGAGTACCTGACGCTCGATCCGGGGGGCGCGTTCGTCCCGGAGCAAGGGCGGGGCTGGCGTCTGGAGGACGGGGTCTACCGTCCCTGGCCGCGCGACCCATCAGGCCGCTGGCAGAGCGCGGAGGTGGCCGCGGCGATCGGCGTGGAAGGGGTGCTGGCCGCGGTCTACGCGCGCGACGGGCGGCGTCAGCTGCGCGAGCGCGAGATCGAGCGTGAGCGCCGGCTGCTGGAGGACCAACTGGCCCGCAAGGACGACGAACTGTCGCGCAAGGACGACGAACTAGCCGCGCTACGGCGCCTGGTGGAGAGGCTGACGCACCGGCAAGAGTAGCCTGGACCTTTCAAGGTCAGGCTTTTGACTGACGCCATCACGCTTCCGGGACGCGCGGGTCGATATAGAGGCTCAACGTCGTTTGCATGGCCAGGTTGCTCTGCTGGAGCAACAGGTCCACCGTGGACTGGGTCAGCCGTGCCAGGGTGGTGAACGGGGTGAAATAAGGGTACACGGCCGGTGGGGCGGCATTCACGTCGAGCGACGCTAAATAGGTCAGCGCAACCGCGCGCAGGCTATAGAGCCGGTGGTGGTAGGAGGCCACGGTCACGCTGACCTGTGCCTGCAGGTTCCCGACCCCGCCGCCAGGCGGCGTAATGATGGCATGCGCCGCGAGCGCGCGCAGGTACAGGACGCCGTTGGCCCGCACCGTCTGATAGGTGGGCGGCGGCCCACTGGCCACCTGCGAGATCTGGCTATCGGCAATCGACTGGAGATCAGATGTCCCCAATGTCTCGGCGTCGGTCCGCTGCGTCTGCAGCGTGACCAGCGTGTTGCGGTCGGCCGACTGCAGGGCGGCATTCGTGTTCGGCGCCGAGACCGCCTTCCAATGCGCGGGATACTCCAGCCGCACGCCGAGCGCGGAGTCGGTCGCCACCGCGAAGCCATCCACTCCGACCGGCGCCTCGGGCCGCCCGTCGGGCGTCACCTGCGCTGTGAAGCTAAAACTGGTGTGCATCGCCGTCAGCGCCCGGGCCTCCACGTTGTACGCGCAATTCTTATCGCGAATGATCAGGGCGCGGTCCGAGGCGTCCGGGCAGGGGTTGCCGCGGAGGTGGTCAGTCGGCAGGGGCCGGGGTGGGCCGGCTGGACCTTGCACGAGTTGTTGGGCGGTCGCGGCGGGGCCAGCCGTCGGCAACGGCGCCGGGGCGGCCGCTCCCTCCTGGTACCCTTGCTCTCGCTCTCCGTCGGGGGCCACCCTATACTGGCCCTCCGGCGTGTCCGTGGGAGTCGGCTCACCCGGCCTTGGAGGTGGCTGCGCTCCCTGGTGAACGTACACCACCGCGGGGAGGGCGTACAGGCGGTTGTACCGCTGCGTCACCCAGACGCCGACAAGGGTCGTCGAGCTGTACGTGTAGATGCCGACGCCGGAAAAGGTAAAGGATAGGGCTGTCTCGAAGGGGACGCCGTTGACGACGACCCGCTTCTGTTGAATGGGGCTCACTGGGATGACCCCGTTCTGCTGATAGAGCAGGCGCAGCGCCACGGTCCGCAACTCCGCCTCCGAGTAGCGCCTACTGCCTGTGGGGGACACGATGACGCCCAGCGCGGCCTGGTGGTCGGGCGTCATCAGCGTCAGGTCGGCCGGGGGGCCGGCGGGCGTCCAGCGCACGCCGGGGACGCGCGTCCAGCCAGTGGGAATACGCAGCGTGTAGCCATAGGCGGCGCTGGTATGGCGCGCGACATCGCCCAGCGATTGCGCCCGAGCGAGGCCGTGCGAAGGAGCAGCAGTGCCCACGGCAACGCCAAGGAGGGCCAGCGGGACCAGGAAGCGGACGGTTCTTGAGGCCTGCAGCGTCATCATCTTTCGTTCCTTTCATTCCCCGCACGGAGGTGTTGGAACCGCCAGGGGCAGTCCTTCGCACGTCGCGTCGTCGTTGCCTGGCGCCCGTCTCTCAGTGACACCGCATCATCCGCGGCGGGCTCTCCAGCGGAGGCTCCGCCTGGAGGGAGAGTATAGCACTGGCGCTCTGGTCGGTCAACTGTGCGCATTGACTCACGCACACACGCCGGGAAGCCCCGACGCGTACCCCCACACGGACAGCAGCGTCCCTGCCACGACGAGGCCTTCGACGCACAGGGCCGGGACTCGCAGGGCGGGCCACGGCCGCGCCTCCAGGATGAGCGCCGCCAGCCCCAGGAGCGCCACGTTGGGCGCGGACACGAACAGCGCGGGCTGCCGCGCGGGGAGCTGGGTGAGGTGATCGTAGCAGAACATTACCCCCGCGCCGGTCTCCGGTGTGACCAGGACGGCGATCACCACGGAGAGCCCCAGGCGCGGAAGGGCACGCCCTCCTAGCATGATGCAAGCGGCCACGCCGCCGAGCAGGGCGGAGACGACGATGGACGCCAGCCCCAACACGCTCGCCGAGAGGAAGATGACCGTCGCGATCAGCGCCGCCACGTCGAGCGCCCACCACGCCGACGCCCCGCGCCGCACCGCGAGGACATCGGGCACGAACAGGGCGAAGAGGAGGAGCACCGGCAGCGTGGGGGCCGCCGTCAGCAGCAGGGTCCACGCGCCGTCGCCGGGGGCGAACACGAACCCGCAGAGGTAGAGCGCGCCAAGCAGGCCGTACAGCGCAATCCGGCCCCACCGCCCGAGCAGCCCGTCGAGCGGGAGCACGGGCGGCGGCCTCGCCGGTCCGGCGACGGCCCGCCGCCCAAATGGCAAGCGCAGGACGGGCAGATCGTCGTCCCACGCCGCATCCTTATCCTCCACCGCCGCGTCCAGCTCGGACGCCGGCGGATCGTCTGGTTCGACACGCATGGCTCTCCCTTCCCGTTGCATGGGCGCAACCTTCGCTACCTGGAGTGAGCGATCCCAGATTACTCTGCCCTTCCGCCTACCAACGACGATCCACAGCCCCTACACTCCAGGCGCCTTTTGCAGACAGTTGTTCTCGAAGGCCGTATAGAGGTCGCCATTGACGGGGAGATACGGGAACCCATTGTAGGTCAGGCCGCGCTCCGGGGGCGTGCCGGCATAGTCCCGCACGGCGCGGGTCCCCGTTTGGGTCTGCCAGGCGGAGAGGGTCGGGAGTTGGGCCGGCAGGCCCGCCATGGTTGGAGCCTGCAGGATGGCCAGGAACGCCGCTTCGTCCACGACGCGCGTGTCACGGCCGCGCGGCGTGAAGATCAAGACGCCGCTGGCCGGTCCGCCCGCGGCCGAGAGCGGGGACAGTTCGAGTCCTTGCAGGGGCAGATACGTCTCCATCCAGTGCAAGATGGTGCGCGTGTCGGACCCGCCGGGGTAGGTTGCCGCTGGCGTCGGAGTATTCAGAGTGTTCCCATGGAGAGCTTGCCAGATGAGCCGCGGCAGGGTCAGCGTCTCCCGGCGCGGGACGCCCTTCGTCCAGATCGTCGCCGTCAGGCGTGTCGGGATGCCCGCGAGCCACTGGCCGCCGGCAACGGTCACGGTGGCGCGAGCGATCGAGAGATAGGCGTGGTGGTCGGTCGGGAGGACGGAGGCCTCGGTCGCCGTCATCTGCCAGCGTCCCGATTGCGTGCCAAAGAAGGCCTGGAACGTCAGCGAGCCGGTCCCGTCCGTCTGCAGCCTGACCGGCAGAGACAGCGGCCGGCCGTGCAACAGGTCCTGCGGTTCGACCAGTCCGGGCGTCGGCGCCGTCGCACAGAGGAGTGCGTCTGGCCCGTTTGACGTGACCCGGAACTGAGCCTGAGAGACACCTTGCCCCAACTGATTGAGCACGCGCACCGTCATGGTAATGACCCCGAGCCCATTGGGCTCCACGGTGCGTTGCGTGGCCGTGATCAGCGTCTGGGCGTACCCTGTGAAGGCGGCCGTACCGCGGTCGGTCAGGGAGAGGGTGCGCGCGCGGGGTAGGAACCGGCTGTCCGCCCGCGGCGAGCCGGCATTGACCCGCACCGTGTAGCGTCCCCGGGGCAGGAACGCGCTATAGTAGCCGTTGGAATCCGCGACGATGCTGCCGCTCTTCGTGCCGGACACCGCCAGTGCGATGCCGGAGTACGGACCGCCGATACCGTTCGTGACCGTTCCGTCCAGCACGAACTGCCCTTTAGGGAGGACGGTATACGCGTCGTCCGATTCCACGACGCCTGTCGTCGTCGTGATGGGCATGCGGGCCACGATCCACTGCGGAGCCGGCGGCTGTGCGCCAATGGGCGCTTTGACCGTCCACGTACACGTCAGGGCGGACGGCGCGCAGGCATGCGCGGGAGCGCCGGCGACCGTCCAGTCCGTGCCGACGTAGCAGTGTACCTCGCGGCAGGTCGGAGACAGGGTCAGGCGCCCCGTCAGTTTTTCGCCCGCGCGCGGGAAGTGGCGCGCATACCTGAACAGCGCCACGGCGTTTTGATTCGTCGGCGTGGCCGGCATGCCCACCAGCGGCGCCGGGGGCGGCGTCCCGGCGGCCGTCACTTGCTGAGATGCGGCCAGCGGGACGCCGCAGAGCAGGCAGGCCAGCAGCGCCAGGCACAGATAGCGTGCGGACCACCGGGTAGCAGTGTGTGTCGTCGTCGTCATACGGGTGGCTCCATTACAGATCAAGATGGGGCGCCGCGGGCGGGCGGCGTCGTGGCGGAACGACAGTGCGCTCTTTTGCCTGTCGTCGGATGTCTCACGTCGCCTTTTGCAGGCAGGTCGCCTGGAACGCCGCGTAGGCGCCGGCGTCGCCGGGCAGGTACGGGAACCCGTCGTACGTCAGGCCTTGCTCTGGAGCGGGCGCCACGTAGTCCGGGATAGACGAACCCTTGATGATGTTTGCCTCCCAGTCATTGAGGGTGGGTAGATCATCGCCGGAACTGGGGAGTGTCGCGGTGGCGATCAGAGCATTGATCGTGGTCAGATCGAGCACGCGATTGCGACTACGGTTTCCATGCACGAAGATCAGGACGGCGGGGTTCGCGCCGCCGGCTCCTGAGACCGGTGCGATCTCCAGGTGGGCCAGGGGACCCAGTGACTGGCTCACGAGGATAAGGTGATCGGCGACCCAGCGCAGCAACTCACGTTGTTCGTCGAGTGGCGCTCCGGGGAACGAGAGCGTTGGCGTCACCCCGGTGCGGCCATGCATGGCGTACCACAAGACCTGCGTCAGCGGCAGGCTTGTTTTGTTGCTGACGCCACTGCTTGAGTAGACCGTCACGGGGAATGCCGTGGGGAAGGCGCTGGCCCAGGCATCCTGCGTCAGATTGAGGCTTGCGGTGGAGTAGCCCGTGAGGTTGGTGACGCCCGCATTGCTCGCCACGTCGGCGGCTATGTCCAGCGTCCCCACCTCCGTGCCCGCGTAGACCTGGAAGGTGAGCGACCCCTGCGCGTCGGTCTTCGCCGTCACGTCGAGGTTGATTGGTTGGCCCTGGATGACATCAGTCGGCTCGATGCGCCCGGTGTAGCTTGGCATCGCCGAGCAGACGAGCACGCGAGGGCCGGTGGTCGTCACTTTGACCGACTGGCTGGGAAGGCCCTGGCCGAGCGGATTGAGATCTTTGATGGTGACGACGGCCGTCTGTTGCCCATCCGCGGCAATGGACGGGTGATTGAAGGACACGGCCGTGTGGTCGGCTCCGGTGAAATCCTCCGTCGCGAAGTTGCGTAGCGTGACCTGCTTGCTGCGCGGATTGAACCAGCGGTCGCCCAGCGCGGACCCCGTCGTTATGTCGACCGTGTAGGCGCCCTTGGGCAAGAACACGTTGTAGTAGCCGGTGGCATCGGTTTTCAGGTGACGGATCTTCTTGCCCGTGATGTCGACGTTGATGCTGGCAAGAGGGTTGCCGGCGGTGTCTTTAACGTGCCCATCCAGCACATAGACGTTCTTGTCGACGACGGTGTAGAAATCGACCGAATGCGCGGGACCAACACCGTTGAGGATCGGCATATCGACCCCTAGCCACTGTGGATCATCCGACCCCTCTCCAGCGGTCCAGGTGCAGATGAGAACCCTCGGGTGGCACGTCGCTCCCGCGGCTGCCCAGTCCGTGCCGCTATAACAGTAGTAGGGGCTCGCGGCGTTCGGCCCGCAAAAACCGACGTGGGGGGTGATGGTACCCGTAATGCGATCTCCGGGATGCGCAACGTGCGTGCTCAGGTGGAAGCCCGCGATATAGCTTTGCGGTAGATCGGTCGGCGCAGGGGGCATACCGAAGGTGTTGACGGGACCCGTGGCCGACGATGCCGTGCCGGCCGGGACGATCAGCGTGATCGCCACGATCAGTGCCGGTCCTATGACGCGCGCGATACGCGACCGTGCCTTGTACGTAAACCTCATGGTCTCAGCCTGTCCTTCCCACCACGGCCGTGGTGCGTGGTGCGTGGTGCTCGTTCTCTTGCGCCCCAAACGCCGTCAGGGGCGCTGTGGTGTTGTGCTCTGCTGTCCCGATCTACACTACATAGTATGGCTCCATAGAGGCGCGATTGTCTACGGAAATAGCTATACTGTGAGGTATACAAAACGTCCATTCCCGCGCCGCCGCGGGCGTCTTTTTGAGATGGCCTGCTCGTCGGCCCCGGCGACGATCCCGACGTATACGGACGGTGCGATGCTCCTTGTCCCCGACGCGCCCTTCGGTCCCTTGCTTAAGAGCCTGCGCGAGAGCGCCGGACTGAGCCAGCGAGACCTGGCCCGTCGGGCAAGCTACAGCGTGGTGTACGTCGGCATGTTGGAGCGCGGGGACCGGGCGCCTACTTCCCTCACCGTCGATCTCCTGGCCGGGGCGCTGGAGCTGGGGCCGGACGAGCGCACGGCCCTGCGGGACGCCGGCCGCCGCGTGCCCCGCGGACGGTCCGGTCCCTACCCGTACACCGGCGCCCTGCCCTCGCTGGTCGGCCGCGTCGCGGAGCTGGCTCTCCTCGACCGCCACCTCGCCGGGGAAGGGCCGCCCGTGCTCGTGCTGGCCGGTGAGCCCGGCATCGGCAAGACGCGCCTGCTCTACGAGGCCATCGAGCGCGGGTGCGACCGCTGGTGGACCGTGCTGTACGGCTCGTGCCAGCGGCGCTCCCCGCGGGACCTCTATTCCCCGCTGCGGGAGGCCCTCGGAGACCACGTCCAATCGCTGTCCCCCGACGAGCTGCGCGTCTATGCGCGCGACTGTCCCTGGGTCGCGCGCGTGCTGCCGGAACTGGCGCTGGCGGGGGTGGTGGAGGCGCCGGCGCCCCTGCTGCCCGAGCGGGAACGCCGCCTCGTCTTCGCGGCCATGGTGCGCTTCGTGGCCAACGTCGCCGGCTCGGCCGGGACGTTGCTGGTGCTCGACGATCTGCAGTGGGCCGGCCCCGACGCCCTGGAGGTTCTGCTCGCGCTGGCGCACGCCGCGGCGCGGACGCCTATCCGCATCGTGTGCGCCTACCGCGGCGCCGAGGCGCGGCCTAGCGCCGCGCTCGGCGCGACCCTGGCCGAGTTGGCCGAGGCGGGTTTGACCTTGCATCACACCGTCCCGCCCCTGGCGCGGTCCGAGGCACGGCGCATGCTCGAAGGCCTGGCGCCGCACCCGGCCACGCTGCGGCCGGCGCTGCGCGACCAGTTGGTGCAGCGGTCGGCGGGCGTGCCCTTCTTTATCACGAGTCTCGCGCAGGGCATGACCGGCGACCCCAGCGAGGCGCCCTGGGATCTGGCCCAGAGTCTGCGCCAGCGGGTCGCGGCGCTGCCGGACCCGGCGCGTGAGCTGCTCGACGCCGCGGCCGTGGTCGGGCGCGAGGCGCGCCACGACGTGTTGATGGCGCTGACCTCCCGGCCGCGAGACGAGGCGCTGGACGCCCTGGAGAGCGCGTGCCGGACGCGCCTGCTGGAGGAGGACGGCGACACCGTCCGCTTCGCCCACGACGTGATCCGCGAGGTCGTCGAGGCCGACCTCGACGCCGCGCGCCGCCAGATGTTGCATCGCCGCGTCGCCGAGATGCTGGAAGGCATGATCGACCCGTCCTCCACCAGTTTGCCATCCATGGACCTGCCGTCCGCCGACCTGTTGGCCTACCACTATGGGCGTAGCGACGCTCCCGACCGGGCGCTAGTGTACCTGGAACGGGCCGCCGACGAGGCCCATGCCCAATCGGCGCACGCCGCCGCCGCGGACCGCTTCGGCGTGCTGATGGATCGCCTGGCCGCGCTGGGACGTACTGGCGACGCCGCGCGCGTAGGGGAGAAACGGGGGGCGGTCCTGTCGGCCATGGGGCGGTACGACGACGCGGTCGCGGTGCTCGACGACGTGGCGACGGCCCACCTCAACACAGGCGATATCGATGGCTTCGGGCGCGTCACGGCGGGAATCGCCCACGCCTATGCGCGTCGCGGCACGCCAAACCAGGGCGTCGAGCGCATCGAGGGCTGCCTGCCCGTCCTCACCGGGGCCGGCGCGACGCGCGGGCTGGCCGCCGCGTACGCCGCCCTGGCCCATCTCTACTGGCTGAGCGGGCGCTACGAAGAGCAGGCCGCCGCGGCCGCGTGGGCCGCCGACGCCGCCCGCGCCGTCGGCGATGATGTCGCGCTGGCGGCGGCCGAAGGACGGCGCGGCGTGGCCCTGTACGGGCAAGGGCGCTTCGACGAGGCCCTGGCCGTCCTGGAGGACGCGGCGCGTTTGGCGGAGGCGGTGGGCGACCTGGAAACCCTCTGGCGCGCGCTGACCAACATAGCCACCATCCATTTTACGCGCGGGGAGTTCGGGCGCTGCCAGGTGCTCGATGAGCGGTTGCTGGGGGTCGTCCGTCGCCAAAACGATCCGGTGGCCATCGCCAGGGTTCTGACCAATCGCGGCGATGGGGCCTTGTACAGTGGCGAGTGGGCGCGGGCGCGCGCCGATTTCGAGGAGGCGCTGGCGCTGGTGAGAGGGATCGGCGACACGGAGGCCACCGTCTATCCCCTGCTGGACCTCGCTTTCCTGAGCCTGCTCGAAGGACGCTGGGACGAGTTGGCCTCCCTCGACGAAGCGGCGCGGCTGGCCGAGCGCACGGGAGACTTACAGGCCTTGCGCTGGCTGGGCACGATGCGGGCAGAACTGGATATTCGACGGGGCTATCCGGAGCAGGCCCGCGCGCGCTTCACGTCGCTGCTAGACCGGTCCGGACTGGAAGAAGCGGACGTCACCTATATCTTGCCGCTGCTGGCCTGGGCCTACCTCGAGGAGGGCAATCTGGAGGAGGCGGCCGCCGTGGCCGCACGCGCTGTCGACCGCGCGCGGGTACACGAGCACCGCGTGGTGCTGGTCGACGCGCTGCGGGTCGACGCGCTGGTCTCGTGCCGCGCCGGGCGGCGCGACGAGGCAGCGTCCCTCCTCGACGAGGGCCTCGCGCTTGCCCGGGCCATGCCGTATCCGGTCGCCGAAGCGCGGCTGCTGCACGTCTACGGCGAGGTCGAGGGCCTGGCGACGGACGGACCGCCCGGATCGCACGCCGCGCGGGAGCGCCTTGAAGCGGCCCTGGCCCTGTACGAGCGCCTGGGCGCCCGTCAGGACGCGGCGGACGCGCGGGAGGATCTCGCGGCCCTGCCCTATCGCGGCCATCTGCTGGCCAACGGTATCGCGCCGACCCATGGGCAGTGGGCGCGCATCGCGGAGATCGTCGGGCCGGCGGCCCTGGCCCCGCGGGGTCGGCCGCGCGCCGACGGGCGCCGGACCGTCGCGGCCATCCTGTACGTCCAGCGCACCGGTTGCCGGTGGGCCGCTCTCCCGCCCGAGTTCGGCGACGACGCCACCGCCCACCGCCGCTACAAGCAGTGGCGCGCCGACGAGACCTGGGCGCGCATCGGCCACATCCTCGCGTTGGATTAGTAGTGCCCGTGCATTGAGGAGGTTAGCTGCACTGATGGACCCAGGCGATGGGCCAATCGGGGCAGCGGCGGCAGATGAAGACGTACAACTCGTTGGCGTCGCCGAGCGTGAGGCCCGTCGGCCCCCCGCCGCCCGTATCCCCGCCGTCCGTATCCCCATTGGCCTGCGAACGCTCCTCCTCCTCGGGCTTCCACGTCCGCCGCGTTTGCCCGTCCCACTCCCAGCTCGCGACCGTGAGCAGGTGATCCATCTCGCGCGCGCAGGAGGGGCAGGCCGGAACGTCGCGCTCCTGCGTCCAGCTCACGTAGCCGCCCACCTTTGTCCCCGGGGCGACGCTCAGGTGGTATTGATAGGAGTAGCCGCGTGCGGCGTCCGTCTCCTCCCAGGCCCAGATGCGCTCTCGCAGATCGTCGGGGAGGTCGCCCACGTCGGGATACTCCCGCACCCGCTCGGGCGAGAGGATGCACACCCGCGGCACGTACATCTCCTCGGCCACGGTCGGGACCGGGGGCGCCCCCGACGGCGCGGCCACGTCCGCGGCCCGCCGCCAGTAGACGCGACAGTCAGGGCAATAGGACGGCAGGTGATCGCGCGGGCACCAGAGCAACTGGAACAGGTCGCGGTCCGCGGGGAACAGGAGCTCGGGCACGTCGGCGGCCCGCACCTGCAGCACGCCGACGTAGGGGCCGTGCGACTGGCCCGCCGGACCCCAATTGTAGGGGCCGGGCGCGCCGCGGCGTTGCGCCTCGTCCCGCAGCAGCGCCGCGTCGCGCACGAGCCCCGTCGCGGGGTCGACCTGCCCGACGGGACACGATGGCCAGGTCTCGTGCGCGGGCCACAGGAACGTGCCGCCGACCTTGCTCTCGCCCCTCCCCGGATCGGGGCCGCGACGCGGGTGCAGGCGGACGGTCCGCCGCGCCAGCCGCGCCAGCTCGGGGAAGGGTATCGTCACGTCGATAGGGGCAGGCGGCGTTCTCATGTTGGTCTATCCCTTTGCACCGGTCGCCTCGCTCTTTGCACCGGTCGCCTCGCTCTTTGCACCAGTCGCCTCGCTCTTTGCACCAGTCGCCTCGCTCTCAAAACGTCCCGACCACGACATAGTGTACGACAGGTCTCACCTTATCGCACGGACAAGATCGGGGACCAAGCCGCCGACGCGAGGGGAGCCCAGGCCGGTGGCGGCGTCCCAGTCCGGCGCGGCCGCGAAGCCCGCGCCATCCCGGCTGGCGCCGTTGTCCGCGGGTCCCACGGTCGCGCCATGGGTCACGTCGTAGAGGTCCGCGCGGGAGCGCGGCGACCTGGCCAGCCGGTACAGCGCCCCATTGACCCGGCCGAGGCCGCGCCCCGCCGCCTGGTCGGCCAGCGCGATCAGGGCCGCCCATTGCGGGGCCGCGGCGCTGGTGCCGGCGATCGGCGTCCAGGCCCCCGCGACGTAGATCACGGGCGGGCTGCCCTCGGAAGCGACGGCGGCGACGTCCGGCACGCCGCGCCGGCCCTTCAGCGTGCGCTGCGCCGCGGCGGGCAGGCCGCGCTGGTCGTCCGGTTCGGCGAACAGCTTGCTGACGCCGCCGCCGCTCTTGTCCCAGGCCGTCTCGTCCACGAACCGCCCGCTGTCCAGGCTGTCGATATTGATCTCGGAGCCGCCCACGCAGAGCACGAGCGGGTCGGAGCACGGGTAGCCGACGGCGGGCGCGGGGAAGACCGTCTTGAGCGACAGGTCGTAGCCGGCCGCGCCGGTGTCGCCGCTGGCGCCCACCACCGTGATGCCCTGCCGCGCCGCGTCCTGGTAGAAACGGTGGAATCCGTCGATCAGCCGGCGCCCCGCCGGCGTGAGCAGGGTATCCTCGGTTGCGGCCCAACTCTGGGAGATCACGTCGGCCAGGTGGTGGTCCGCGGCGTACCGCTCCAGCCCCAGGAACTCCGGAAGGCCCTGCACGCCCTCCGTCTCGTCGACCGGGCTCTCCAGCACCACGATGCGGGCGCCCGGCGCCAGCGCGTGCGCCCACTCCACGTCGAGCGTCGTCTCCCGCGCCCAACTGTCGCTGGTCGTGGTGGGAGGCCCGAGCGGCGTCAAGATGTCCAGCCGGGGGTCGGGCAGCCCGAACTGCTGGTCGAAGGCGCGCAGGTCGTCGCGCAGGGTGGGCGAGCCATAGGACACGACCACGGCGATGGTGCGGCCGCGTCCGTCGATGCCCCGGCGAGCCAGGGCGTCGACCCCGTAGAGCGCGCGGATGTCGCGCGGGCCGACGCAGTTCGTGTCGGCCTCCAGGCTGCACTCGGCGACGGGATCGTCCGCCGCGAGGCGCGCCGAGGCCTGTGCCCTCTCGACGCGTAGGGTCAGTGGGACAAGCGAGATGAGCAGCGCGGCGAGCGCCAGGGCGGCGCGCAGCCCCTGTCCCCGGCGCGCCATCGCATCGTCCATCCGCCATGCCATGTGTGTTCCTCCTCCGTACTATGACGTTGCCATCTCAGCGAGGCCTGCGACTGCCCGGCCAGACCGGCAGACCCGCGGCTAGGGTCTGGGGGGCTGGTCCGCATGTGTCGCATGGCAAACCACGGACACTGCGGTGTCAGGACGAGGAGGCGTCGGCGGCCCGTCCACGACATCTTGTTGGCGCATAGATGGAAGGTCTGGGGTTATCTGGGGCCGCGGGCGTCTCGCGGCCCCAGGACTATTGCGCGCCGACGACATCTTCCTTAGCCGCTCAGGGCAGGGCGACCGGATTGCCGATCAGCACGTAGGTGCAGATGCCCTTGGTCTGCAGCGCGCTGAAGCTGAGCACCTCGGCCTTGCCGAACGGGATGGTGACGCGCTGGGCGAGTTGCCCCTGCTGGAGCGCCGCTTTGTACACCACCTTGCCATCGGCGGTGACGGTGAACGTCGCCCGCGCGTCCACGTCGGTGCGGTCGGCGATGCCCACGTCAAACCCGACGGAGTTGTATCCTCGCAGCCGCGCCGCGTTCAGCGAAACGCCGAACGGCGCGCCACAGGTCTGGATGCGCACGGCGCGCGCGTACCTGTCCCCGGCGACGACGGCCTCGGCGTCGCGGGTTTCGAAGGTCGTATAGTCCCCCTGGTAGCCGTAGAAGTCAGGCTTGAACAGAAGGCGCGGGCTGGTGGCGGCCGGGGGTAACACGGCCGTTGGCCTGTCGTGTACCACGATCGGATTGCCGATCAGCACATATGTGCAGACGCCTCTGGTCTGGAGCGCGCTGAAGCTGAGCACCTGTGTCTCGCCGAAGGCTATCGTGACGCGCCGGGCGATCTGCCCCTGTTGCAGTGCCGCCTTGTAGACCGCTTTGCCGTCGGCGGTCGCGGTGAACGTCGCTCGCGCGTCCACATCGGTGCGGTCGGCGATGCCCACCGAGAAGGAAATGGCCTTGTATCCGGGGAACCGTCGCGCGTTGAACGAGACGCCGAACGGCGCGCCGCAGGTCTGGATGCGCACGGCGCGGGCATACCTGTCCCCGGCGACGACGGCCTCTTTGTCGTTGGTCTGGAAAGATACGCGGTCCCCCTGGTAGCCGTAGAAGTCGCCCGCGGCGAGGGTGCGGTTGTCGTCCGCGTGCGCCGCCCCCGCGAGGCCGGGCGCCATCCCTCCGCCAAGGGCCACGGTAAGGCCCAGCAACCCCGTCGCCACAATCCTTTTCATGCCTCCGCTCCTTTCATATCCACCTCTGTCCGCCGCCAGAACGTCATGTCCTCGGCGCGCCCGCCGCGCCATCGCACCCTCCATCCGCCGTATCATCCCTGTTCCTCCTCCATCGCAGGTCGCGTGCGGCTACCGCGCCATCCTCGCGGCGCCCACGCGACGCGTCGTCATCGTTGGGTCGGAGAGGGGTGCGGCGGCGTTCCGCGCATCGCTCCCGGTTCTCCAACCCTCTCCTAGCGTAACCCTGCCCTGTTGCAGCAGTATGGCCACGACGTAGCGGCTCCGCAGCAGCCTGTTACCGTTCTGCCACCGTCCTGTCACAGGGCCTCTCTCCACAACAGGCGCCGGCGCCCGCGCCGCGGTACCATTACCATGGTGTAGGCTCAGGACATGAGGGGCGAGAGGGGAGGCTGGCTGGCGGATGGAACGGATGGAACGGACGGAACGGACGGAACGGACGGAACGGATACGCATCCTGTTGGTGGACGATGAGGCCGCCATTACAGCGAACCTGGCGCCTTTCCTGGAGCGGTCGGGCTTCGCGGTCGCGGTCGCGGTCGACGGCGACGAGGCGCTGCGGCGCGTCATGGCCGCCCCGCCCGAGGGGCAGGCGCCCGACGCGATCGTGCTCGACGTGCTGATGCCCAAGCTCGACGGCCGCGAGGTGCTGCGGCGCGTGCGTCAGGCCGGCGTGTGGATTCCGGTCATCCTGCTGACGCAGGTGGGCGACTCCACCGAGCGGGCCATGGCTCTGGAGGAGGGGGCCGACGACTACCTCAACAAGCCCTTTGACCCGCATGAGCTCGTGGCGCGCCTGCGCTCGGTGCTGCGCCGCGCCCGCCCCGGTCAGCCGCCGCTCGCCGCCGCCCAGCGGCTGGGCAGCGATGACCTGCTGCTCGACCGGCGGGTGCGCCGGGCATGGCTGCGCGGGCGGGAGTTGGCCCTGACCCCCAAGGCGCTGGCCCTGCTGGAGTACCTCATGACCCATCCCGACGAGCTTGTCTCGCGCGAGCGCCTGCTCGACGCCGTGTGGGGCTGGGACTACGCTACCGGTACCCGCGCCGTCGACACGCGCGTCGCCGAGCTGCGCCGCCTGCTGGACGACGACCCGTCCCAACCGCGCTACCTCGAGACCGTGCCGGGCCAGGGCTACCGCTTCGTCGGGACGGTGGAGGCCGCCCCGTGAGGCCAACCGGCGCGGTCGGCCCGGCGCCGCTTGTCGCGGGGCTGGCCGTGCTGGCGCCGCTGGCATTGGGGCTGACCATGCTGGCCCTCACCAGCCTCAAGATCGTGCCCGATCCGCAGGTCACCCTCACGGCCGATCTGAGCGCGGTCACGCTGCTGATCGGCGTCGTCCTGTCGCTGTCCGTTGCGGCGGCCCTGGTCATCCGGCGCCGGGTCGCGCGCCTCCAGCACGCCGCCCTGGAGCGCCTGCGCGAACAGGCAAGCGAGGACCGTCGCCGCTTCTTCGGCCGCCTCGACCACGAGCTCAAGAACCCGCTGACCGCCATCCACGCCGGCGTGGCCAACCTTGCCGAGGCGCCGGGCGCCGAGGCGCCGGGCGCCGAGGCGCGGGCGCAGGCCCTGGGCAGCCTGGCGGCACAAACCGTGCGCCTGAGCCGGCTGGCCGCCGACCTGCGCAAGCTGGCCGACCTGGAGACGTTGGAGATCGAACGCGCGCCGGTCGACCTGGCCGCCCTGCTGCGCGATGTCCTGGCTCTGGCCCAGGAACACCCCAGGGCGGAGGGACGGCAACTCACTCTCACCCTGCCGCGGGCGCCCTGGCCGCTGCCCGGCGTGTCCGGCGACTATGACCTGCTCTTCCTGGCGCTCCACAACCTGCTGGACAACGCCATCAAGTTCTCGCGCCCCGCGGATACGGTGGAGATGCGGGCCTTCGAGGACGGGTCCACCGTGGTGGTCGAGGTGGCGGACACGGGGCCGGGCATCGTCCCGGCCGAGGTCGACCACGTCTGGGAGGAGTTGTTCCGCGGGCAGGCCGCCCGCGCCGTGCCCGGCAGCGGGCTGGGGCTTGCGCTGGTGCGCGCCATCCTCGCGCGTCACCGGGGGCAGGTCGGCTTGCGCAGCCGCCTGGGGCAGGGCACGGTGGTCACGGTGCGGCTGCCCGCCGGGTGACGTGACAGGACGGCCTGCTGGACGATGTGGCAGGACGGCCACGCGGTGGTGCAAAACCGCACCATGGACGCCACGGCCGCGTCACACCCGCGTGCTACAGTGAGAGCGGACGTCGGGAATACGTGAGGCGGTGGGGGGCTGGCTGGCAGCGCAGCGTGAGCCGGCGCTCCCAGGAGACTCTGCCTCGTGAATAATGCGCGATAGAGCTGGAGAGAGGAAGGAGGCGCGGACCGATGTTTCTGCGGCGGGGACGGCGGGCGCCACGAGCGCGGCGCGTGCCGCGGGCACGGCGGCGCCTGTGCGCGGCGCTGCTGATCTTGTCGACCGCGCCCCTGCTCTCCTCATGCACGCTGCGTGTCACCATCGGCCCCCCGTCGAAGCCCTCGGCGCATCGCGGGATCACCGCACCGACCAGCACCGCTCGATCGACCCCGTTGCCGGCGGCGACCACGCCCCTGTTAGCGACGGCGACTGCGACCACCTTGCCAATCATCGTAGCGACGGCGCCGGCGGCCGTGGGGACCTGGGGGACGGTGCTCGCGCCCTTGAGTGGCGGCGCGGTCTACCGGGACCCGGCGGAACACTTCTCGTTGCGCGTGCCGAGCGACTGGCGGCGCGTTGCCACGGCGGGGGCCGAGGTCTCGTTCCTTGCGCCAGGGGGCACGACCCGGATGGGCGTCCTGCGCAAGAGCCTGGCGAGAACACCGTCCATGACCCTGGACGGCTATAGCACGTTAGCCGTCCGGCAAATCCAACATGCCTTCCCCAACGCCCTATCGGTCGGCGTGTCCCCGGTGATGATCGCGACCCATAGAGCCTACAGGCGCATCTACCTCGCCACCGTCGGCGGCCTGCGCGTCTACGTCATCCACGTGTCCTTCATCGACCGCGCCACCGTACACACCATTGTCTTCACGACCTCGCCGCGCGACTACGGAGAGCTTGCCCCTCTCTTCGACGCGATCGCCGGCTCATACATGGTGGGCGCGACATAAGTAAACCTGCGCCACGATCTATGGCTCTGTCCACCAGCCCGGCGCCCCGGTGTACGGGTAAAACCGCGCGCGGTCGCCCGCCTCCCAGGCCTCGCGCAGGCCTGGCGCGGCGAGGTCCCAGTCAGGGCGGATGCGTTGCGTCAGGTTCCGCAGGTCCTGCCACAGATCCTCGGTCGACGGGCGGCCCCAGAACCAGTAGCCGTTGTAGATCCGGTCGACCACGAGGTCCGGCCCTAACACGAGGGTATAGGGGATCTGCGGGTTGTGCTCGCCGGCGGTGTACTCGGCGATGTCCAGGTCCCGCTGCACGACGCGCTCGGGGTCGGCGAGGAAGGTCCAGGGCGCGCCGACCCCCTCGCGGAAATCCTGCACGCGCGCCAACTCGTCGGACACGATAGTCACGATCTGCGTGTAGGCCACCGCGATCTTGGGATAGAAGGCCACCAGGTCGCGGTGCTGCTGCTGGTCCTTGGCGCAGAAATGCCCCCGCGCCAGCACCAGGATCATCGGGTTGCTCACGTGGGTGTACGGATGCTCCCGCTGCAGCTCGCTCAGGCGACGCGGCCGCCCCAGATGATCGGTCAACTCGTAGTCGGGGAAGGTCGCGCCGGGCACGATATCCGCACGCATACATACTGTCCTTCTCATAGTCTGCGGGGCAACCCTCACCCCCCGCCCCTCTCCCGTGCGTGGGAGAGGGGAATAACTGGCAACTGGCAACTGGGCGTATGCAATACGCCCCTACGGCCCACGGGCAACCGGACGTATGCGATACGCCCCTACGGCCCTCTGGCAACTGGCAACTGGCAACTGGCAACTGGCAACTGGCAACTGGCAACTGGCAACTGGCAACTGGCAACTGGCAACTGGCAACTGGCAACTGGCAACTGGGCGTATGCAATACGCCCCTACGGGCAACTATTAGCTCAGATAGGCCTGGGACAAATCCAGGTAGGACTCGGGGTCGGCGACGACGCCCTGCAGGTTGGCGCGCATGGCGCGCGCCGTCTTGCCGAAGGTGGGCAGGATGGCGGGTACGTCGTTGTACAGGATGGCCTCGATGCGCTTCGCGGTCGCCTTGCGCGACGCGAGGTCGAGGGTGGAGTCGAGCGCGTCGATCAGTTTATCCAACGCCGGATTCTTGTAGTGCGACGCGTTGAAGGCGGCGCCGCCGCGGAAGGCGACGTCGAGGTATTGCCCTGGCGTGTTGCGGTGCGCCCATCCGGTGAGGGTGAACGGCTGATCGAGCCAATCCGTGTTGTAGTAGGCGCTCGACGGCTCGGTCCGGATGGTGACGTCGATGCCGGCCCCCTTGAGCATCTGCTGCGTCACCGTGGCCAGCGCCACCGAGCTCGACCCGTCGGAGGCCGCGGTCAGCGTGGTGGCGAAACCGTTGGGATGCCCCGCCGCGGCCAGCAGCCGCTTCGCCGCCGCGTAGTCTTGTACGCGCTGCGGCAGGGGCGAGTAGAGCGGATAGATCGGGGAGATCACGGAATCGTCGCCGACCGCGCTGAGCCCGGCGTCGACCGCCGCGACGATAGCGGGGCGGTTAATGGACAGGGCCATGGCCTGCCGCACGCGCACGTCATTGAAGGGCGCCGTGTCGGTGCGCACGAACAGGCCGTTGAAGCCCGCCGACGGGGCGGTCAGCACCTTGACGTTGGACCCGCCACGCAGCACCGGCAGCGTGTTGGGTTGAGTCGTGACCAGCACGTCGGCGCTGCCGCCCAGCAAGGCCGTGGCCTGCGCCTCGGGGGCCAGGTTGAGCAGGATCTCGACCCCGTCGAGGTACGGCAGACCCTTCTGCCAGTAGGTAGGGTTCCGGACGAAGCGGGCGCGCTGCTGCGGCACGTACTCGACCAGGCGGAACGGACCGGTCCCGACCGGGTGCTTGGCGAAGTTGCCGGGCCAAGTGGCCGGCAGGATCACCGCCTGGTACGACGCCAGGTAGGACGGGAAGTCGACCTGCACGGACTCCAGGTTGAAGGCCACCGTGTAGCGGTCGACCTTCCTGATGCCCTCCGCCTTGAGGAACCTGAAGGCCGACAGCGCGGTCGAGGGCGGCTTGATGAGGCGCTTGAAGGTCGCTACGACATCGTCGGCTGTCATCTCCCGGCCGTCGTGGAAGAGGACGCCGCGGCGCAGGGAGACGGTCCAGGCGCGTCCTCCCTGGCTCGGCCTCCAACCCGTGGCCAGCAGCGGGCGCGGGATCAAGTCGGGTCCGACCCGGACCAAATACTCGCATGCCTGCTGGACCACGGCGATGCCGGGGCCGTCGATCAGCAGCGGCGGCTCGATCGTCGCCGGCGGGACCGCGGCCACGGTCACCATCCCGCCGCGCTTCACCGCGCGCCCAGCCGCCGCGTGGACCGGGAGAGTGTCCAGCAAGGGGAGACTCAAGCCCAGCAGGGCGCCCATTCTCAGGAAGTCGCGGCGCTCGATGCGGCCGGCGCGGTAGTCCGCCAGCAGTCCCCGTGCCCCGTCGCGTTGATCTTTGTCATTCGTCATTGCCTTCTCCTCGTCCATCTATCTACGACAGCCTGGCGTAAGCAGGTTTACGTTCCCACCATGGCCTTTGACCCAAGTCGCATGGCAAACCACGGACACTGACGTGTCTCGGCGGCCCACACGCACCGCCAGGGTATTTTGGTCAACAGGTACTCCTCTACTCCCCCTTTTGTAGGCCTGCCAGATCCGTGGGTGGAATCCAGCAGCGGTAGGCGTGGCCCTCGGCGGTCTGTTGCCAGGGCGGGACGGCCGTGCGGCACTGCTCACCCAGGGAGCGGGGGCAACGCGTGTGGAACGGGCAACCCGACGGGATCTCCGCCGCGCTAGGCGTGCTGCCCCCGGCAAGGATCGACGAGGCCGCCGCGCGCCCGCCCACGGCGTCGATGGTGGGCATGGCGGCGAACAAGGTCTCGGTATAGGGGTGGAAGGGCGGCGCGAAGACGCGCCCGACCGGACCCACCTCGACCAACTGGCCCAGGTACATGACCCCGACCATGTCGGCCAGGTAGCGCACCACGCCGAGGTCGTGCGAGATGAACACGTAGGACACCTGCCGACGCTGCTGCAGGTCGCCCAGCAGGTTGAGCACCGCGGCCTGCACCGAGACATCCAGGTTGGAGACCGGCTCGTCGCACAGCACCACCCGCGGATCGCCCGCGAAGGCGCGGGCGATAGCCACGCGCTGGCGCTGGCCGCCGCTGAGCGCCTCGGGGCGGCGGTCCAGCAGCGCGGAGTCCAACCCGACCAGCGCGGCCAGCTCAGTCACCCGTTGCTCGGCCTCCCTCCCGCGCCGCTCGGTTAGCCCCCGCACCGCGCGCCTCAGGATCTGACGCACGGTCTGGCGCGGGTTGAGGGTCGCGGCGGGGCTCTGGAAGACCATCTGCACCCCCCTGACTGCCGCGCGGTCGCGGTGTTCCACCTCGCGCGAGATGTCGTCCCCGTCCAGGGTCAGCCGGCCCGCGCTGAGGGCCAGCAGGCCCGCGACGAGGCGCGCCAGCGTGGACTTGCCGCTGCCCGACTCGCCCACCAACCCAAAAATCTGCCCGCGCTCGACCTCCAGCGACACGTCGTCGACGGCGCGCACGGGGCGAGAGGCTGGGCCGAAGCGGCGCGCGGCGTGCGCAACCGCCAGCAGGGGCAGCGTGCTTACCCCGTCAGGCGCCCCTGTTCTGTCTTGCCCCCGCGCCGTTGCCTCGTCCACCGCCGTCGAGGGCGCGACCGGTACGCGCACGTCTGGCCAGAAGAAACAGCGCGACAGGTGTTCGCTGCCGGCGGCGATGCCGTCGATTAGGGGCGGGCGCTCACCGTGCGGTGTCACTGGGAGCGCGGGCATCCTGCCCGTCCCCGGTTGGACGGCGATGAGCGGCGGATGCTCGGCGCGGCACACCTCGCGCGCCAGCGGGCAGCGCGGCGCGAAGAGGCAGCCGGGACCCCCTTCGCCTGGGCGCGGCATACGCCCCGCGATGGGGACGAGGGGGGACACGCCCTTGCGCGCGCCTTGCCGAGGCACGCAGGCGATTAGCCCTGCCGTGTAGGGGTGCCGCGGCGCGGCGAAGAGTTGCGCCGTCGGCCCCTGCTCGACCAACTCGCCGGCGTAGAGCACGCCGACGCGGTCGCATACGCGCGCCACCACCGCCAGGTTGTGGCTGATGAAGAGGATCGCCGCGTCGAACTCGGCGCGCAGGGCGGCGATCAGGTCGAGCACCGCCGCCTCGACCGTCGCGTCGAGCCCGGTCGTCGGCTCGTCCAGGATCAGCAGCGCGGGATTAGTGGCCAGGGCCATGGCGATGATGGCGCGCTGCTGCATCCCGCCGCTGAGCTGGTGCGGGTAGCGTGCCGCCACGGCGGCCGCGCCGGGCATGCGCACGCGGTCCAGCATCTCCACCGCGGCGCGCCGCGCCCCCGCCGTGCCCAGCCCACCGTGGACACGGTAGACCTCCGCGACCTGCTCGCCCACGGTCATGGCCGGATTCAGCGCGGCGCCGGGGTCCTGGTAGACCATGGCGATGCGTCCGCCACGCACGCGCTGCAGGTCGCGCCGCGACAACGTGAGCACATCGCGCCCCTCGAAAAGGATGCGCCCGCCGGAGACGCGCCCGTTGGCGGGCAGATAGCGCATCGCGGCGTAGGCCAGCGTGCTCTTCCCGCTGCCCGACTCGCCGACCACGCCGTAGGCCTCGCGCGGACGGACGGACAGCGAGACGTTGCGCACGGCGTCCCGTCGCCCGTCGTCGCCGCGGTACGTGATCGTCACGTCCTCCAGGGACAGCAGCGGCGCGCCCTCGGAGGCGGATGCGATCCTTGCCTCTTCCATGACAATTCTCATGATTGTTGCGCCCGTTGCAGGCCATCGGCCAGCAGGTTGATGCCCACCACGAGCGAGGCGATGGCCAGGGTGGGGGCCAGGACGATCCAGGGCGCGGTGGTGATGTAGACGTGCGCGTCGTTGATCATGGCGCCCCAGTCGGGCGACGGCGGCTGGACGCCCAGCCCGATGAAGCTGAGCGACGCCGCCGCGAAGACCGCGTAGCCGATGCGCACCGTGCCCTCCACCACGATCGGCCCGCTGATGTTGGGCAGGATCTCGGTCAGGATGATGGCGGGACCCCGTGCCCCGCGCAGGCGGGCCGCCGACACGTAGTCGAGGTCGCGCACGCTCAGCGCGGCGGCGCGGATGATGCGACCGGAGAGCGGGATATAGGTAAGGCCGATGATCAGGATCACGTTGAGTTGCGACGGTCCCACGATGGCCAGCACGAGCAGCGCCAGCACGACGACGGGGAAGGCCATGACCGCGTCCATCGCGCGCATCACGATCTCGTCGAACCAGCCGCGATAGTAGGCGGTCGAGAGCCCGACGACCAGCCCCCCAGCTAGGCCGAGCAGCGTGGCCGCGGGGGCCAGAATAAGCACCTCGCGGCTGCCCGCGAGCACGCGCGTCCACACGTCGCGCCCGTACTGGTCTGTCCCCAGGAGGTGCGCACCCGATGGCCGGGCCAGCAGCGCGGTATAGTCCTGCGCGGCGGGATCGTAGCGCACAAGCAGCGGCCAGATGACGGCGCAGACGACCCAGAAGAGGACAATCAGCAGGCCAACCAGCGCGCTGGGCGAGCGGCGCAGGCCGCGCAGGCCGCGCAGCGCCGTGCCCAGACGAGCCGGACGCGCCCTGACGCTCAGAGGAGTCGGCGTACCGGCTATGAACGTCGGCGGCCCATCAACCGCGGGGTCGGCAGAGGCGGTATTGGTTGGCGGCGACTCAATCATGGGCATACGTCCTGGTGGGCAGTGGGTGGTAGGGCGTATTGCATACGCCCAGGCCGTGGGTAGTCGATCTTTGAGATGTTCACCGGGAGCGCGGGCAGCTTGCCCGCTGAGCGTCGCTGCTCAGATGGTGAGGGGACGCGAACGACGTGGCGATGAACCGAAGCGGGCAAGCTGCCCGCGCTCCCAGTCCATCCCCCTCACTCGTCACTAACCACTCGTCCTCCCTCACTAATCACTAGCCACTCACCCGTGGCGAATCTGGGGATTGAGGTAGGCGTAGACCAGGTCGGCGGACAGGTTGGCCAGCATATAGATGACGGCGACGATCATCACGCAATCCTCGAGCAGCGGGATATCGTGGTGCAATCCGGCGGTCAGCAACAGGCTGCCGATGCCGGGATAGCCGAAGAGCGTCTCGACCACGACCAGCCCGCCGACGAGGTAGCCGACCTGCGACGTGACTACGGTGACCGTGGGAACCAGCGCGTTGCGCAACACGTGGCGCAGCAGAACCGTGCGCCAGGGCATCCCCTTGAGGATGGCCGTGCGCGTGTATGGGCTGTTGAGCACGGCGATGGTGCTGGCGCGCATCATGCGCGCCACGTAGCCGAAGAAGACGATGCCGAGCGAGAGGGCGGGGCCGATCAGGTATTGCGGCGAGGTGAGCGGACTGCCGCCGCCGGACAGGGTCGCGGTGGGCAACAGATGCAGCCACACGCCGAAGACGGTCAGCAGCACGATCCCGCTCACGAACTCGGGGACCGCCATCAGCGAGAGGCCGGTGATGGAGATGAGGCGGTCGGCCAGGCGATCCTGCCGCAACGCCGCGACCATGCCCAGGCCGATTGAGATAGGCACGATCACGATCAGCGCCGCCGCGGTCAGCACCAGCGAATTACCCAGCCGGCCAGGGATGAGATCGCCGATAGGAGCGTCGTAGCTGGGCGCCGTGCCCCACTGCCCGCTCACGAACCCGCCGATCCAGCGCAGGTACTGCAGTGGGGCCGGGCTGTCGAGCCCGAGCTGCGCCCGTAGCGCCCGCACCGAGTCGTCGGTGGCATACTGCCCCAGGACTGTGTGCGCCACGTCCCCCGGCACGACCTGGGCGATCACAAATACCACGACCGACATCAGCCACAGGGTCAGCGTGAGCAGGCCGAGCCGCCGCAACAGGAAACGCGCCATAGATCTCATCCCCTGGATTGACATGGAGAGGGCGACACCGGTCGCGCCTGGCGTCTCATCGCCCGCGCGACACGACCGTGCCAGGGCGGACGATGCGAGCCAACGTCGGCGCTACGACCAGGGCGTCACGGGGCGCTCCTGCCGCTCCCCATCTACCACCAGGTCCACTTTCTCGTTATAGAAGCAGAGCAGGTTCGTCACCTTGAGCGCCTCCGGCAAGGGAGTCGGATAACCCCACACCAGGTCCTCGGCCACGGTGTCGCCGATTGCCAGCGACCAGTAGGACGCGGTCCCCTTGTAGGGGCAGACGCTGTGCGATGAACTTGGGCGCAGCAGGTCCATGCGCGCGTCGAGCTTGGGGATGTAGTAGCGGGTGGGCAGGCTCGTCTCGAAGAGCAGGCGCGGGCGGTGCGTGTCCGCCACCTTCACGCCGTTGCTCCACACCTCCACGTGCCGCGAACTCTCCAGCACGTCGATGCGGTGGTAGGGGTCACGCGGATGCTTGAAAACCTCTTCGTCCTCCTCGAACCAGGCGTCCATGCGGTCCCAGTAGAAGGCCACCAGATCGTGGATGTCGGGGCAGCCACTGATCGGCGTGGGATAGTTCCAGGCGGCGTTCTCGGCCGTGCGGTCGCCCACCCGCACGTCCCAGTAGCGCGCATCGCCCTTGTACGGGCAGTAGGTGGTGTGCGCGGTGGGCACGAGCAGATCCTGGCGCACGTCGTCCAGGGGGAAATAGTAGACGGGCAGGTGGCCCGTCTCGTGCAGCAGCGTGACCCGCCGGCTGTCGGCAACGACCTCGTGGTTGTAGATCACGCGCACCCGGCGCGGCGAACCCTCGATAGCCACCCCATGCCGCGCGGGGTCGCTCGTCGGGCCGATCACATCTATGCGGGCGCGCGCATCCACGTCGCCGGCCACCTCAGTCGTCATGGCAATCCTCCCCTGGAGCTATACGTCGAGCGGCCCCGTGCCATCGCGGCCAGGGGCGCGTCCATGCGTCGCTCCCGTGACCGCTATGCCGGCCGTACCCTGCCCGTGGCTAACCACCGCCGGCATCCCGCCTACGGCTAGTATGCCGTCTCCTACTCCATTCTGTCAAGCATATTTCCGATGTATTTTATAGACAATGCGGATACCGTTGCGTGCGGCGTTCGCGTATTAGGTACGAGCAGCCACATCTATCCTCCCCAGCACACCATGTCCCCAACTGTCACATGGACCGCCCTGTGCGCGGCGCACTATCCTACCTCTACTACGCCCAGCATAAATCAGAACGTCTGACAGATGTACGTCAGCTTTTACCACCTGGTTTGGCCATCCGCACAGTCAGAAGCCCCTTGGACCTACCCCTGCAAGGTCTGTGAAAAGTCCTTAGCGCGCAGAAAGTCTGGGGTGACGGGGAGCGCGGGTATCCTGCCCGCCCCCGTAGGCATCCGAGGCGGGAGGGATGCCCGCGCCCCCAGGTCGACGATTCACAGGCTCTGCCCTCTGGCTTATGCTTGTCGTCGCGGGTGGATGCGCTTATCCTGGGATGGGGATGTCTGACGTCCGCGGCGCCGCGTCGCGACCCATCCCCTGTGGTGTCGCCGGTGCGGTGTGGAAGGAGAGAGGTTTGGCCACCCATACGTGGGCATGAGGGACGGCATAATCGCCTCGGACCCGACCATCGGGCGTCCATCGCACGGGCTCCTCCGCACCGCGATGGAAGCGCATTCATGTGCCCAGTACTTGCATGGAGCATCGCGTTGACCACTTCCCCATCGGCGGTTGCGCGGGCCGAGCCGACAGTCCCGCGGGCGCGGCGCGGCGCGCGCCTGGTGCTGATCCTGGGTGCGCTGAGCGCGTTCGCCCCGCTGTCCATCGACATGTACCTGCCCGCCCTGCCGGCCCTCGGGCGCGACTTCGGGGCGGGCGCGTCGCAGGTGCAGTTCACCCTCAGCAGTTGCCTGCTCGGTCTTGCCCTTGGCCAGCTGATCGCCGGACCGGTCAGCGACGCCCTGGGCCGCCGCCGTCCACTCCTTATCGGGGTGGCGGCCTACGCGGCGGCCTCGCTGTTGTGCGTCGTCGCGCCGTCGGTGGGCGCGCTGATCCTGCTGCGCTTCGTGCAGGGCCTTGGCGGGGCGGCCGGGATCGTCATCTCGCGGGCAGTCGTGCGCGACCTGCACGCCGGCGTCGCCGCCGCGCGCTTCTTCTCACTGCTGACGCTGGTGAACGGGCTGGCGCCCATCCTGGCCCCCGTGATCGGCGCGCAATTGCTGCGCGGCGCCTCCTGGCGCGGCGTCTTCGTGGCCCTTACCGTCATCGGCGCGTTGTTGCTCCTCGCCGCGGCGACCGGGCTTGATGAGACCCTGGCGCCGGGGGACCGGCGCGCGGGCGGCGTCTCTGCCACCCTGGCGACGTTCCGGCAGTTGCTCACGGACCGCCTCTTCGTCGGCTACGCTCTCTCCTCTGGCCTGGCCTTCGCCGCCATGTTCGCCTACATCTCCGGCTCACCCTTCGTGCTGCAGGGCATCTACGGCGTCTCGCCCCAGCTGTTCAGCGTCCTGTTCGGCACGAACGCGCTGGGGCTGGTGGTCGCCAGCCAGATCAACGGGCGGCTGGTCGGGCGCGTGTCGATGCAGCGGCTGCTGGCCGCCGGGCTGGTCGCCACGGCTGGCGGCGGGGCGGTCCTGCTCGCGGTCGTCGCCGCCGGCATTGGCTTGATCGGCGTGCTGCCAGCGTTGTTCGTGGTCGTCTCCAGCCTGGGCGTCGTGTTGCCCAACGCCACCGCGCTGGCGCTCTCCGGTCATCCGGGCGCCGCCGGCAGCGCGTCGGCCCTGCAGGGCGTTCTGCAGTACAGTGTGGGCGCCGCCGTCGCGCCGCTCGTCGGGCTCGGCGGCGCCAGGACCGCCCTGCCCATGGCCCTCGTGATCGCCGCGCTGGGCATCGGCGCGCTGACGACATGCGCGCTGCTCGCCTCCCGCCGCGCGCGCCCGTACGTCCAGCGATGACGCCGATCCGTGGAAGGGGTAACGCAGGCCTTCAGCCAGTCGTTTTGTTGCCCGAACCGCCTGCTGGTCCAGATCATGGGCCATGACTCCCTGAATACGACCATGACCTATGTCCGGGCGACCGCCAATGACCCGCGGCGCGCGTACGCCAACCGCGACGACAAGCCTGCTGGTCTATCCGGCCCGTCGCGGACGCGTCCCCGTGTGGCCGCGGTCCGTCGGAAAGGCTGACGCCCTGTTGTCACCCACCTGCTGTAGACTGGCATCTGGACGGGTGACGGGTGTGGGGCCGACGTGCAACGCGGCTACCACACTCGAAGGAGCCGATACATGATGGACGGGAGTAGGGGAGGAGCCATGACCGAGAGGATCTCGCCGCGGCAGTTTCACGAGGCCATCGGCGTCGAGGACTGGCGGGTGCTGTTCGGGGGGGCGTACGCGCACTTTCGCACCGGGTCGTTCGCAGCGGGCATCGCCCTGGTGGACGAGATCGGCCGGCTGGCCGACGCCGCGCACCATCACCCCACTGTTGACCTGCGAGACGATGGTGTGACGGTGCGTCTGCGGACGCACGACAGCGACGGGCTGAGCGAGCGCGACGTTGAGCTGGCCCGGCAGATCTCGGCGGTGGCGCGCGAGATGGACGCGTCGGCCGACCCGACCGCCGTCCAGACGGTCCAGGTCGCGATCGACGCGCGCGTTGGCCCTGCGGTGCGCCCGTTCTGGCGCGCCGTGCTCGGGTACCAGGAGGTAGGTGACGAGGACCTGGTCGACCCCCACGGCCGCGGGCCGTCGTTCTGGTTCCAGCAGATGGACGCGCCGCGCCCGCAGCGCAATCGCATCCACGTCGACCTCTCCGTGCCGCACGACCAGGCCGAGGCGCGCATCGCGGCGGCGCTGGCCGCCGGCGGCCACCTGGTGACGGACCGGTACGCGCCGGCATGGTGGACGCTGGCCGACGCCGAGGGCAACGAGGTCGACGTGGCCACCTGGCTGGGCCGCGACTGAGCGCGTCGTCACTGCACCCGCCCGTCTCAATCAGGATCCTCTTGGTCTGTGCGAAAGGAGACGTCACGTGCCCCGTACATCGCTCACCGGCGAGCAGGCGCTGACCGCGCTTGCGGACACGCCGCCGCGCATCGCCGCGCTGACCGCCGATCTGGGACCAGCTCAACTGCGGACCGCTCTCCCTGACGGTGGATGGTCCGCCAATGAGGTGCTGGCCCATCTGCGCGCGTGCGCCGACGTGTGGGGCGACTGCATCGTGGCGATGATCGCCCACGACAGGCCGACCTTGCGGGCGCTCAATCCCCGGACGTGGATCAGGAAAACAGACTATCCTGACCAGGACTTTCGGCCCTCGTTGCATGCCTTTGCGACGCAGCGGACCGCTCTCTTGGCTGTCCTGGAGCCCTTGGCGCCCGAGGGCTGGTCACGCGCGGCGACCGTGACGGGGGCGGGCAAGCCACTCGAGCGGACCGTGCTGTCGTATGCGCGGTGGATGGCAGGCCACGAACGGCCGCACCTGAAGCAACTTGAACGCATCGTGAATACGATGCGCCTGTAGCAACCGCGCGCCACCCTGTACAGCCGTCGCGCGATGTCTTACGCTTACACGTATCCTGCTCGCATACCTTTTAGATTAGAGCGCGAGCGGGGCGCGTCGCCCACCGAGCCGCGGCCGCAACAACGTCCCACTACCGGCCGCCCCCAGGATCGCGCCATCCCGGAAGACCTCCTCCCCCCGCCGTATCGTGACCACGGGCCACCCCGTCACCGTCCAGCCCTCGTAGACCGAGTAGTCCGCGTTGGACTTGAGCATGGCGCGGTCGACCGTCCTGGTCAGCTCCGGGTCGAAGACGACGAGGTCGGCGTCGCCGCCGACGGCGATCGTGCCCTTGCGCGGGTAGAGCCCGAAGAGGCGCGCGGCGTTGGTCGCCGTCAGCGCCACGAAGCGCTCCAGCGAGATGCGCCCCGTGCGCACGCCCTCCGAGTAGAGCATCGGCCGCAGGGTCTGCAGGTTCTCCACCCCCGGCCGTGCGTTGGCCACGGTAAGGTCCGGGTCCAGCTTGGCCGCGAGCGACCACGGCGCATGGTCGGTGCAGACGGTGTGGATCGTGCCCTGCCGCAACCCGGCCCACAGCGCCTCGATGTCGCTCCGCTCGCGCAGGGGTGGCTGGCCGATGTACTTGGCGCCGTCGGGCTCGCGCAGTCGTTCGCGCGTCAGGTGCAAGTAGAGCGGCCGGGTCTCCACGTAGACGGGGAGGCCCCGCGCTTGCGCCTCCGTGCAGGCGTCCAGCGCGCGGGCAGAGGAGAGGTGGACGATATAGATGGGCGCGCCGGTCGCCTCGGCGATTGCCACCGCCCGCTGCACGGCGACGACCTCGGACACGATGGGACACGCCTCGTCGTAGTGGCGCACGTCCGCGCGCCCGGACGCCATGAGCCGCTCCGTGGCGTCCTGGATCAGCGCATGGTCCTCGCAGTGCAGCAGGGTGAGCAAGCCGGCGCTGTCCGCGCGCCGGATGGCCTGGCAATAGTCGGCGGCGTGCGCGTCGAAGTCCGGCGCCACCATGAAGATCTTGATGCTGGCGCACCCGACGTCCGGCAAACGCGGGATCTCATCCAGGGTCTCGGGTGTGGCGTCGGCGATGACCGGGTGCAGGAAGATGTCGGCGATCGCCTGCGCGCGGACCGCCGTTTCCTCGCGGGCCAGCGCGGCGAGGGGACGCTCACCCTCGGCGGGGAACGTCATGTTGCCGAGCGTCGTGATGCCGCCGGCCAACGCGGCGGCCGAGCCGCTGGTGAAATCGTCGACCCAGCGGGGCGCGGTGGTCTCGCCCGGTTCGGCCGCGCCGTCGGGCGGCGTCGAGAGGTGGACGTGCGCGTCGACGCCGCCCGGGAGCACGAGCTTGCCCGTGGCGTCGAGCTCTCGTGAGGCGCGGAGGTCGCCGCCGATCTGCACGATGACACCCTCCGCGACGCCGATGTCCGCCACCATCCGCGCATCCGCCGTGACAACCGTGCCGCCCCGTATCACCAATTCTACGTCCGCCATCCTCGGCGCCTCCCGCCCGACCATCACGCTATCGACACAACGTAGCCATAGTGTACCGTACCCTGTTTACCCCTCGAGTTCCCGCGCCAGATCCGCGGGCGAGGTGACGGGGCGGCGGCAGGCGAAGTGGCGGCAGACGTAGGCGGCGGCGTGGCCGTCCACGCGCTCTCGACCCTCCAGCAAGGCCACGCCGGCCTCGATGGCGCCCGGCCGCGTCAGCGCCGTGACCGTACTGGGCCGGTAGGCATGGTGGAGCACGGCGAGGAGGGCCTTGGTCTCCGCGTCGCCGGGGTCGCCGGCGATGGCCACCTCGGTCTGGCCGGCCAGCACCAACTCCAGGGCGCAGAGCAGGCGCCCGAAGCCGCCCGGCGCGCGCGCCAGCATGCCGGAGAGCCCGCGCAGCGTGGCCTCGGCGCGCTCCGCGTACAGGGAGCGGCCGGAGAGCGCGGACAGGCGCAGCAACACTTCCACGGCCATCGAGTTGCCCGAGGGTACGGCGTTGTCGAAGAGGTCCTTGGGCCGGTTGATCAGGGCCTCGTGGTCGTCGCTGGTGTTGAAGAAGCCGCCCTCGGCGTCGTCCCAGAAGTGCTCCAGCATCGCGTCGGCCAGCGCGCACGCTGCCTCGAACAGGCGCGGCTCGAAGGTCGTCTCGTAGAGCGACAGGAGCCCGGCGGCCAGCGAGGCGTAGTCCTCCAGGTAGCCGTTGAGTTTGGCCTGACCGTCGCGATAGGTGCGCAGCAGTCGCCCGTCGCGGTACATCGTCCGCAGCAGGAAGTCGGCGTTGCGTTGCGCCGTCTCGCGGTAGTCGTCGCGGCCCAGCACGCGCGCGGCCTCGGCAAAGGCGCGCAGCATCAATCCGTTCCAGGCCGTCAGGGTCTTCTCGTCGCGTCCTGGCGGCACGCGACGCCCGCGCGCCGCCAACAGCAAGGGCCGCGCGCGCGCCACCGCCTCCTCGACGCGCTCCGGCGTGACGCCCTGCAGGCGCGCCGCCTCGGCCGGCGTGCGCCGGAGGTAGAGGATGTTGGCGCCCTCGAAGTTGCCGCCGGGCGTGACGCCGTAGACCGAGGCCACCAGCGGCGCGTCGTCCGGCCCCACCACCGCCTCGATCTCGGCCGGAGTCCAGACGAAGAACTTGCCCTCCTCGCCCTCGCTGTCGGCGTCCTGCGCGGAGTAGAAGCCGCCCTCGGGGCCGGTCATCTCGCGCGCGATGTAGGCCAGCGTCTCCTCGACCACGGCGCGATAGTCCCTGTTGCCCGTCACCTGGTAGGCCTCCAGGTAGACGCGGGCCAGCAGCGCGTTGTCGTAGAGCATCTTCTCGAAGTGCGGTACCAGCCAGATCTTGTCGGTGGCGTAGCGGTGGAAGCCGCCGCCGAGTTGGTCGTAGATGCCGCCGCGGCGCATGTGATCGAGCGTGGTCAGCGTCATCTTCAGCGCGTGGGCCTGACCGGTGCGGTGGTGGTAGCGCAGCAGGAACTCCTGGTTCATGGGCTGTGGGAACTTGGGCGCGCCGCCAAAGCCGCCGTCCCGCGCGTCGAAGGTCTGGGCCAGCCCTTGGTAGGCCTGATCCGCCACCGCCGCCTCCAGACCGGCGGTCTCCAGGCCCATCAGGGAGCGGCCGATGTGCTCACGCAGGTTCCTGGCCTGCTCCAGCACCTCCTCGCGCCGCGTCTGATAGGCGTGGGCCAGCGAGGAGAGCACGCGCGGGAAGCCGGGCATGCCCATGCGGTCGTCGGGCGGGAAGTAGGTACCGCCGTAGAAGGGCGCGCCGTCGGGGGTGAGGAAGACGGTCATGGGCCAGCCGCCCTGGCCAGTCATAGCTTGCACCGCCTCCATATAGATGCTGTCCAGGTCGGGGCGCTCCTCGCGGTCGACCTTGATACTAACGAAGTGCTCGTTCATCAGGCGCGCGATGGCTGGGTCCTCGAACGACTCGCGCTCCATGACGTGGCACCAGTGGCAGGCGGAATAGCCGATGGACAGCAGGATGGGCCGGTCCTCGGCGCGGGCGCGGTCCAGCGCCTCCGTGCCCCAGGGGTACCAGTCCACCGGATTATGGGCGTGCTGGAGCAGGTAGGGGCTGGTCTCGCCGGCCAGGCGGTTGGTGGTCATGGTGCGCCTCATTTCATGGTCGGTCGTCGAGCGGATAGCGGATCAGCTTCATCTCCGGTATACCACGCGGACCCCGCTTACGCTCCCTCTATCGACGCGACGGGCAAGGCCATTGCATTCTCGCGCTGAGATGACCTGACATAGCGTTAACGCCCATTTTCCTCTTGACTCTCATCTTGCATGAGGGTGTATGCTCGTCCTGAAGGTCGTCGCTGCGACGATACGAAGAGGAGACTATCGCTATATGCTCAAGATCGGTGACTTCGCCCAGGTCGGTCAGGTCTCCGTGGCCGCCCTGCGATGCATCGCATCAACCGCCCTACGCCCTCCATCGACCGGCGACGCGATGGGCAAGGGGCCTTACGTGATCACGCGATGGGCGGGCGCGCGAACGACGCGGCGTCCGCGAGCGCCCCTATCTCGTCCATGGGGATGCGCCGGCCAAAGACCTCCTCCATCACGGCCGTCCAGCCGAAGATGAAGTAGTCCCACCCGTCCTCGACGCGGAGGGCGCGCGCCGCCCGCCGCGCCTCCGCCTGGCGCAGGAAATCGAGCTCCCCGCGATAGTTGAGCTCCCAGGCGATGCCGTCCCGCGGGAAGACAGCCGCGGCCGTGATCGGTGAGCCCGGGATGTCCTTGCCCATCCCCGTGGCATTGATGACCAGCGACGCCGGGGGCAGGCGCGCCACGAGTTCGTCGTTGGCCCGCGGGTCGGCGTTCTGCACGTCGTCGACACGGACGTCGGCGTCGAGCCGGCCCAGCAGCGCGCGCAGGCTTTCCAGACGCCGCGGGTCCCTGTCCGTGACCGTGATCCGGGGCGGGCGATCGGCCGCGTCGGGGCGCGAGAGCAGGTGGAGCGCGATGGCGACGGCCGAGCCGCCGGCCCCGAAGCACAGGACCTCCCCACCCGTGCGGCCGAAGTAGCCCGGTCCGAGCATGCGCTCGAGCGCGCGGCCGGCCGAGATAGGATCTTTGGCCCAGCCGTGCAGGCGCCCGTCGCGCTTCGCGATGCACGACACCTCGTCACACAGCCGGGCGTAGCGGTCAACCTCCTCGAACAGGTCGCGGGCCGCCCGGTACAGGTCGAGCTTGTGCGTGGTCACGAGCGCGCCGAGGTTGGCCGGGTCCTCTCGCAGCCGGGTCACGGCCTCCCGATAGCGTTCGCGGGGGGCGTGGATGGGCAGGTCCCAGCCGACAATCTCGATGTCATCGCCCAGGCGGAGCAGGTCGCGCCAGCGCGGGAAGATGCGCATGATGGACGACCGGGCCGTGGTCACCCCGATGAAGGTAAAATAGCGGGTCACGATGCCCGCCCTCCCCGCCGTTCTTCCGTCCCCGTCGCGGTTCCCAGCACAACCTTGAGCGCCCGGCCCGAGCCCGCCGCGTCGAGCGCCGCCGGACCCTGCTCCAGGGGATAGCGGTGCGTGATCAGGGCCGCCGTGTCGACCGCGCCGGCCTCGACCATGTCGAGCGCGGCGCGGCAATCGGCCGTCGTGTTGGCCGTCGTCCCCGTCACGATCAGTTCTTTATAGTGGATCAGGTTGGCGTCGAACGTAACCCGCGAGCGGTCCCTGGGCAGGCCGCCGAACAGGTTGACCCGGCCGCCGGGCGCGGCGAGCGTCACGGCCTCCGCCTGTGCCTCGGGCGAGGGCACGGCGACCACCACGGCGTCGGCGCCGCGGCCGTCGGAGAGCCCATGCACGAGGCCGGGGAGGTCGCCCGTGGCCGGGTCGACCGCGTGGTCGGCCCCATGCGCGGCCGCCAGGGCGCGGCGCTCGGCGCTGCGCTGCGCGACCACGACCGTCCCGGCGCCACGTAGCCGCGCCAGGCGCAGGAATAGCAGGCCGATCGGCCCGGCGCCGTAGATCAACACGAGCTCGCCCTCCCGGATGTCCAGGGCGCGCGCGCCTCGCAGCACGCACGCCAGCGGCTCGACCAGCGCAATGGCGCCGGGATCGGCCAGCGCGGTGGGCAGCACGTTGCCCTGGGCGATCAGCGGTTCTGGGAGCAGGACGAACTCGGCGAAGCCGCCGTCGCGGGTGATGCCGAGCGCTTGCGGATGCGCGCACAGATTGGCCCGACCGGCGCGACACCGCGCGCAGCGGCCACAGCCGATGTTCGGCGCGACAAAGGCTTGCGCGCCCTCGACGAGACCCGTCTCCCGGCCGGCCGCGACGACCGTGCCGGCTATTTCGTGCCCCGGCACGCGCACCGTGCCCGGCGGATAGGCGCGGTGTTCGCCCGACGCGATGCGCAGGTCGGTCCCGCAGATGCCACAGGCGTCGACGCGCAGCAGCGCCTCGCCGTGGCCCGGCCGCGGGGTCGGACGCTCCTCCAGGCGCAGGTCGCCCGGTCCGTAATAGACGTAGGCCCTCACGCGCCCTCCCCCTCCCCTTCCTCGTCGTCGACCAGCACGGGACGTTCCTCTTGCCAGGATCGGTTCGCCGCGATGACCGCGCGGACGGCGTGGCGTCCGTCGTCGCCGCTGACCTCCGGCGGGGCGCCGTCGCGAACCGCGCGGATGAAGGCACGCATCTCGGCACGGTAGCCCTCGGCGAAGCGCTCGGGCCAGGTGCGATGGACGGGCGTCACCACGCCCACGTCGCGGCTGCGTACCTCGAGCAACGGCTGCCCGCGCACGTCGCCGATGACGAGCAACCCCTCGGAGCCGAGCAGTTCGACGCGCGCGTCATAGCCGTAGTCGGCCGGGCACGTACCGTCGATCGTGCCGATTGCCCCATCGGCGAAGCGCAGGGCGACCACGGCGTTGTCGTAGAAGTCGGCCACGTCCACGCCGCGCGCCGCGCCCTTGCGGTTGGCCGTCTCGGCGTAGACGCGCGCGATGTCGGCCCCCACGAGCCAGCGCACGCAGTCGAAGTCGTGGCTGTTGACCTCGGCCAGCATGCCGTTGGAGGCGCGCAGGTCCCAGGCCCAGGGTGGCGGCAGGCCGGGTCCGCGCGTGAGGGACTTGATAACCATCGGCGCGCCGATGTCGCCCGCCAGGACGCGGCGCTTGGCCTCGGCGAACTCGGGCTGGAAGCGGCGCATGAAGCCGATTTGCAGGACGACGCCCGCGCGCCCTGCCGCCGCGATCATCGCGTCGCACTCCGCGACCGTGAGGGCCATGGGCTTCTCGCAAAAGACGTGCTTGCCCGCGTCCGCCGCCGCGACGACGAGGTCGCGGTGCGTGAAGGTCGGGGTGGTGATGACGACCGCGTCGAAGAGGCCACCCTCCAGCGCCGCCGCCAACGAGCTGAACACGGCTCCATCCGCTACCCCGACCGCGCGCGCCAGGCGGCCGGCCGCCTCCCCGTTCGCATCGACGACGGCCGTCACCACGGCGTCGCGGACCGATTCGACGAGATTGACGGCATGCACCAGACCGGCGCGCCCGGCGCCAACAATCGCTACCTGGAGTGCGCGTGCGTTCATGGACTCCTCTCAATCGGCGGATTGCATGGCCGCCAGCGCCCGCGACGGCGGTCCGAGGGCGTCCATGACGATCCGATACTGCTCAATCATGCCCGCGTAGACGGCGTGCGCCCCCCAGTCGGGCTCGAACCGCTCCCCGCTCGCGGTCGTGTCCGTCGCGACCCGCGCCAGGTCGTCGACCAGGCCGACCGCGCGGCCGGCGACGAGCGCCGCGCCCCAGCAGGAGAACTCGTTGCGCTCGAGGCGCACATAGGGCACGCCGAGCACCGCCGCCTTGATACGATTCCACGGGGCGCTGCGCGCTCCACCCCCCACCACGCGCGTTTCGGACGGCGTGAGGTCGGGGTGCAGGGCGCGCAGGGCGCGCAGGTAGCCGGCGTACTCATAGGCGACGCTCTCCAGGATGGCGTGCCCGAGATGCCGCCGCGTATGCCGGCGCTGCAGGCCGACCCAGGCGCCGCGCATGGCGGGATCGCTCGGCAGCACGCGCCCGTCCAGGTGCGGGATGAAGAGCAAGCCATCGGACCCCGGCGCCACCCCCGCGAGGCCCGCCGTCAGCCGGTCGAAGTCCGGCTCGCCCAGCGCCTGGATGTCCTCGTCGGCCAGGGCCTGCTGGAACCAGGCCAGCAGGCTGCCGCCGGAGAGATAGGCCAGCGCGATCCATTGCCCCTCCAGCGCGCCGCGCATGACGATGAGGGTCTTGCTCGCGCGGTCGGGGCGGAACTCGTCCGTGCTCGCGGCGAAGACCGCCGCGGTGCCCGCGGTGTCGAGGAGTTGGCGCGGGCGGACAATCCCGGCCCCCAGCGCGCCCGCCGCGGTGTCGCCGAGGCCGGCCGCGATGGGCACGCCGGGCCACAGGCCGCAATCGGCCGCCGCCGCGCGGGTCAGATGTCCGACCACCGCCGCCGGCGCGACGATATGCGGGAGCTTCTCCAGCGGCACGCCGACCGCGGCGGCGAGTTCGCGCGACCACGTCCCCGTGCGGGCGTCGGCGAGCCCCGTGAAGTGCAGGTAGGTGTGGTCGATATAGGCGTCGGCCGCGGAGAACCCCGCCAGCCGGCCGGCGACATAGCCGCCGGGCATGATAAAAGCGGCGGTGCGCGCGAAGGCGTCGGGGTGCTCGCGGCGCCACCAGCGGATCTTGGGCGCGTGGTCGACCATGGGCGGGCAGCCCGTCCGCGCGATCAGGTCGTCGCCGACCTCCGCGGCCAGGTACGCCACGTCGGCGGCGCAGCGCAGGTCGAGCCAGGAATCGTAGGGCATGGACGGGCGCCCGTCCGCGTCGACGCCCAGCACGCCGGCCATCTGCCCGGTCACGCCCACCGCGGCCACTCGCTCCGGCGCAACCGCCGCGCGCTCGAGGCACGCGGCCATCGTCCGCGTGGCGGCGTGGTAGAAGTCGTCGGGGTCCTGGTCGACCTGGCCGGGACCGCGCCAGCGCAGCGGGGTGGGGGCGGCGGCCTCGGCCAGCACCGTGCCCGTCGCGGTAAATAGCGCCGTCCTGGTCCCGGTTGTCCCCAGGTCGACGCCCAGCAGTAGGTGATCCATCGCTCCTCTAGGTCGTGTCATGTCGCGGTAGACGGTAACGGGACATAGCGTTGGCGCGCAAGAGCCGGGAGCGCCAGCAGGCAGCGCAGCGGGCGCCCGCGCTCCCGGCGCCAGGCGGGACGTGATGCACGGCCCGTGAATGTACGTTGCCACCGTGAGCCGACTGGGCGCCGTCCAATTCACAGGCCCTGCCGGACGTGGTGCGGCGACCGGAGCACAACCCCGGTCGCCGCGTCGACGCGCCACGCCGATCAGGGCAATTGGGACGCCGGGACGGGCGAGAGCAACGGGAGGGCGAGGAAGCGCTTGGTGTCGCTGGCCGTCGGTACCCAGGGGTTGGCGTCGCCGACGTTGGCCTTGGTCACGAACTTGGTCAGCGAGTAGTAGAGGCGGCCCGGCTTGACCGTGCCGTGGATCACGCCGGTCAGGATGCGCATGGCCATCACGCCTTCGAGGGCCGGTGAGCAGGTGTTCGAGGCCGCGATTTGGCCCGCTTTAATGGCCGCCAGGCCATAGGGCGCGCCGTTGGCCGAGACGACCGTGACCTGCGAGAGCTTGCCGGCGCGCGACAGGGCGTTGACCGCGCCGACCGCCATGTCCTCGTTCTCCACGTACATCGCGCGGAGGTCGGGATGCGCCGTGATCAGGTCCTGCGCCGCGTTGTAGGCGGGCTGGCGCAGCCAGTTGCCCGAGACCGACGCCACGACCTGCAGCTTGGAGTTAGCGGCCAGACCCTGCTCGAAGCCCTGCTGGTAGGCCTCGGCGTCGCCGCGCCCCAGGCGCCCCGTGATCACCGCGACCTTGCCGCTGCTGACGTGCATGGCCAGCCAGGAGCCCACACCTTTGCCGTACTGGACCAGGTTGACCTGCTCGAAACCGGCCACCTTGGCGATCAGGCTCTTGTCGTAGCCGTACAGCAGGAAGATGGGGATGCCCGCTTTGTTCGCCGCCGCGACCTCGGCCTTCTCGGCCGAGAAGGAGATGGCGTACATCAGGATGCCGTCGACGTGCTTGGAGATAGCGTCCTGCACGTTGGCCAGTTCGGTCGGCTGGCTGGCGTTGGAGTAGTAGCTCTGGATCGTCGCCCCCAGGGCGGACGCGGCCTGCTGCGCGCCGACCAGGCCATCTTGGTAGTAGGGGTCGGGGGCCGGGCGCATGAACGCGATGGTCAGCGTTTTGGCCGCGTGGCGAGGCTGGGAGGCGTTCGCCGTGGCCGGAGCCCCGGCCACGGCGGCGCCGCCGGCAAAGAGCGCGCTCAGGGAGAGGGCCGCGACGCGGCGGGAGAGGGATAGTGTGCGGGGTGACACGATGAGACCTCCTGGTCATACACGGTTAGGCATAGGTGTATAGATCGTCGTACAGCTCGTCGTCGAGTGCGTCGTGTGTGAGCGAGGCGCCTGGCATCCGATCCTACAACGGCGTTCGGTCGATACGCGTCCCTCCTTTACCTGAGCTTCTGCACCATGACGGCGATGATGACGATGACGCCCGTCACGATATTGCGGTAGTCGCCGCCCAGGCCCAACAGATTGAGGATATTGGAGATCAGCCCGAGCAGGATGACGCCTTGCAGCGACCGCAACGCCCCGCCGCGCCCGCCGAAGAGCGGGGTGCCGCCGATGACGGCCGCGGCGATCGATTGCAGCTCCAGGCCCGGGGCGATGGTGTTCGAGGCTTCGTTGAGGATGCCGCTCTCCACGAGGGCGGCGATGCCCACGATGACGCCTACGATAGTATAGAGGTAGATCTTGGTGCGCTTGAGCGGGATGCCCGAGAGGTAGCTGGCCTCCTCGTTCCCGCCGATGGCATAGGCGGCGCGCCCGATCGGCGAGCGGCGCAGGAAGAGGGCCGTCGCGGCGACCGCGACCAGCAGCAGGACGATCGGCGTGGGCACGCCGCCGGGCAACGTACCGCCCAGCGTCGTGCTGAGCGCGCCCATGTCGTTGACCGGGCTGCCGCCGGTCAGCTTGGTGGCCAGGCCGTCGAGCAGGGTGAACATGCCCAGGGTGATGATGAAGGGGTGCGCGCGGTTCTGCGCCACCAGCACGCCATTGACCAGGCCGATCAAGGCCCCACAGCCGATGCCGGCCAGGCAGCCCAGCCATAAGGGGGTCCCGTTGGCGTAGAGCTCGCCGCAGACCACGCCCGAGACGGCCACGTTGTTGCCCACGGAGAGGTCGATGCCGCCCGCGACGAGCAGGATGGTCTGCGCCATGGTGACGATGCCGATCACCGAGACCTGCGTCAGCACGTTGGTCAGGTTCGAGGCGGTCAGGAAGTAGGGCGAGAAGATCGAGCCGACGATGAGCAGGACGATGATGACGGCGAGGGGCGTGAGGTCGGCCAGGTCCAGCCCGGCCGGCAGGGTCAAGGTCCGTCCTCCCCGTATCCGTCCTGCCGCGACCCGTGCCGTCTCCGCCGGCGGGGCGGCCGTCCCTACGCTGTCTCGACGCGCCATACCGCCTCCTCCGGTCCTTCCACTCCCAGCCCCGGTTCCCTGTCTTGCCCCGTGCCCTGCGTCAGGTGCGACACGCCAGCGTAGTCGGCCTCGCGCGTCGGCAGGTCGGCCACGATGCGCCCTTTGCGCAGCACGACCATGCGGTCCGTGCAGAGCAGCAGGTCGCGGATGTCGGTCGAGATCACCAGGATCGCCTTGCCGGCGGCCGCGACCTCGCGGATGATCGCATGGATCTCCGCCTTGGCGTTGACGTCGACGCCCTGGGTCGGCTCCTCCAACACCAGCAACCGCGCCTGGGCTTGCAGCGCCTTGGCCAGCAGGACCTTCTGCTGGTTGCCGCCGCTGAGCGTGCGCACCTCGCGCTCGACCGTCGGCGTGGCGATGCGCAAGGACGAGACGTAGTCGCGCGCGATCTGACGCTCGCGGCGCAGGGAGAGCGCGCCCAGGCGCGAGACATCCCCCAGCCGGACCAGCGTGATGTTCTTGGCCACCGAGAGCACCCCGACCAGACCGTCGCGCCCCGGATTCTCCGGTACCATAAAGACGCCCCGCGCGATGGCCTGGCGCGGGCCGCGCGCCGTGTAGGGCCGGCCGCCCGCGAGGATGGCGCCGCCGGACGGCCGCAGCAGGCCAAAAAGCAGGCGGGCGATGTCGTGCCCGCCCGCGCCGATGATGCCGGTCAGCCCGATAACCTGTCCGCCGCGGACGGCGAGGTCGAGGTCGCGCAGGACGGGGCCGGCCGTCACGCTCCGGAACTCGACGATGGGCGCTCTAGCAGGATCGGCGGGGCCGACGGAGCGCGCCGTCTCCGTCACGGCCACGGGCTCTGCGGACGCGGAGGGCGCGTCCTCCGCTGCCTTGCGCTCGCGGCGGCCCGCCATGAGGGCCACGACCTGCCCCTGGGTCAACTCGCCGATGGCTTGCGTGGTCACGACCTCGCCGTCGCGCAACACCGTGATGCGCCTGGCCAACCGGAAGATCTCCTCCAGGTGGTGCGAGATATACAGGACGGCCATGCCCTGCGCGCAGAGGTCGCCGATCAGCTCGAACAGCCGCTCGATCTGCGCCGGGTCCAGCGCCGCCGTCGGTTCGTCCAGGATCAGCATCCTGGCCCGCCGATAGAGCGCCTTGGCGATGGCGACCTCGCCCTGTTGCGCCGGCGAGAGGCGAGCTACGGGCGTGGCGGGGTCGATAGTCACGCGCAGCCGCGCCAGCAGCTCATGGGCGGTGCGCCGCGTCGCGGCCGTGTCGACCAGGACGCCGAGCCGGCTGGGCTGCTGGCCGAGCAGGATGTTCTCCGCCACCGAGAGCCAGGGGACCAGTTGCTGGCGCTGGTATACCACCGCGATGCCGTGCGCGGCGGCGTAGGACGGCGAGTAGTGCTCGACGCGCCTGCCGCCAAACACGAGCTCGCCGCCGTCGGGCGCCTGCGCCCCCGAGATAATGCGGACCAGGGTCGACTTGCCGGCCCCGTTCTCGCCCACCAGCGCGTGGACGTGGCCCGCCTCGACGTCGAGCGAGACCCCGCGCAACGCGCGGACGCCCGGGAAGCTCTTGGTCACATCTTTCACGTGCAGCAGCGCCATCGACATCTATCGTTCCCATGTTCCCGGGCGCGCACGCGCATCGCGGCGCTCGCGCGCGTTGTCGCGTTATATCGTCTCGATCTCGAGATCGAAAACTTTCGCCAGCACCAGGATGTCGGGCAGGTTATGGCCCGTGGTCAGCAGATAGTGATGCGAGGAGAGCCTGCGCATCAGCTTGTGCCCGTCCGCCACCTTGAGCACCGCCCCGTTCAAGCAGTCGGAGCCGGGGTACTGCGCGTAGCCCGTCAGCTGGCCCTCCGCGACGGTCATCTTGTCGAACGTCGGATGCAGCTTGGCCAGCGTCATCGGGCCGGTGGGCAAGCGGGCGTCGATGGCGTTGGCGTTCTGGTTCACGATGGCCAACGCCTTGGTCCGCAGCGTCCAATCCGTAGAAAACGATTGAGGTAGGACGCCCAGGTAGCCGCAGTGCGCTGCCAGGACGTGGTTGGCCGGTTCGTCGACGTCGGGGAACCGCGGGATGCGCTCGTGCGCCAGCGCCGCCTGGCCCATCAGGAAGGGATAGAGATTCGTCATCATAATCGGGACGCCCAGCGACGTGTGGACGATGTGCTTGGTCAGCATCGACACCGTATCCGCTTCGCAGCCCCAGATCAGCCCGCGCTCCTCGTAGAGCATGTTCCAGGTGAGGCAGGGCGTGGTGTCGGAGAAGTGCGACTCGTTCAGACAGTTGAGGCCCATGGCCCTGATGCGGTCGTCTTGATCCAGCTCGCGCTTCACCGCGATGTAGAGCTTGAGCGCGCTCAGCAGCGCCCGCTCCGACAGGGAGACGCGCAACCTGGAGCGCCAGTCCTCCCAGACGGCCCACGCCTCGCCATCGGGGATCTGCTGGGCCTCCGCCCCCAACTGCTTGAAGCTCTTCTTTTCGATGGTCAGGCCGAAGCGATCCCGCATGCGCTGGCTGCACTCGTCTTCCCACCAGTAGAAGCGCTTGAATATATCCGCCTGGGCGCCCTCGCCCGGATTGTCCTGGAACACCAGGAACGTGGCCTGGTGGAGATCCCTCTTGACGGCCAGGGCGCGGCAGGCGTGCCTGGCCTGCTCCAGGGTATACGGGGCGATCACGGAGACGCCCTCTGCCTCGAGGTAGCTGATGATCTCCCAATCCCACATGGACATGGTCCCGAATTGCGACGTGACCACCAGGATGGGCAGGTCCAGCGCCTTGAACGCGGGCAGCCGCCGGTACGCGTCGCCCAGCAACTGGGGGAAGACCACGGCGTCCGCGTCGGGCAGCGGGGCGCCGAGCGGGACGGCGGCGAGGATCTCGGCGTCCTCGCGCAGCAGGTCCCGCAGCCGGTCGACCTGGGCAAGGAACTCCACGTCGGCGTCGGAGGCGGACTCGAAGCGCAACGGGACCAAGCGAGCTTTCATCCGGTCATCCTCCTCCCCGCCGCGCGGACCACGGTCGACCATCCATCCTGATCCGGCGAGTTGTTATGTTGTCATATCAGGTTACGCGGGAGTCATGCAGCAATGTGGAGTAGGGTAACACAGCTCCCCAAGGGTTGTCAATCGGCGTGAATCGGTCGCGGGGGCGACGGGCGCTTGACAGGCGCGCGCGCGGTCCTGTACCATCTCCCACAAGAGTTGTTACGACCGGATGACAAACCGCTGGGCGCCACGGCTGGTTGCAGTGGTCAGCGACAAGCGTACCCAAGGAGGATGGGCGTGAAGGTTGGCATCGACAGCTACAGCTTCCACCGCTACTTCGGCGAGGTCTACCCCGGCTTGCAAAAAGATCCGGGCGTGCGCTGGGACATGGCGGGCGACTTCGTCGGCTACGCGCGGGCCCAGGGCGTCGACGAGGTCGCCCTGGAGACCCTGTTCTTCCCCGCGTTCGACCAGGGCTATTGCCGCGACCTCAAGGCGCGGCTCGACGAGGCCGGGCTCGCGCGCGTTATCGGCTGGGGCCACCCGGACGGGCTGCACGGCGGGCGCGACGAGGCGGCGCTGGCCGACCTCAAGCGCCACATCCCCGTCGCGCCGCTCCTGGGCGCCTCGACCATGCGCATCGTCGTCTCCAGCATGCTCTACGTCAACGATCCCAAGGAGCCGCAGATCCAGGGCAGCGTCCGCATGCTCAAGGAGGCCGTCGAGGTGGCGCGCGACCATGGCGTGACCCTGGCCCTGGAAAACCACATCGACTTCACCTCGGCGGAGTTGCTGCGCATCGTGGAGGGCGTGGGGTCGGAGCGCCTCAAGGTCAACTTCGACACCGGCAACGCGCTGCGCCTGTTCGAGGACCCCGTCGAGGCGGCGCGCCGCCTCGCGCCGCACACCATCGCCACGCACACCAAGGACATCGCCGTGCGCGGCAAGGGGGGCACGCCCATGGAACGCTTCACCTGGTGGCCCTCGTGCCCGGTCGGCGCCGGCCTGGTCGACGTACCCGCGCTGGCCCGTGTGCTCGACGAGGCCGGCTTCACGGGGTCGCTGGCCGTCGAGCTCGACCTGCTGGCGCCACCCTGGGCCGACCGCAAGGAGGAGGATCTGGTGGCCGAGAGCGTGGCCTACCTGCGCGGCGTGGTCGGCGCGGCGTCTGGCGCGGCCGCGACCGCGACGGCATCGCCGGCGGCGGGGAGGTAGCCATGCCCGCACAGGGATACACGGACGCGCCGGCCGATCGGCGCCCGGCACTGGGCGTGGGCATGCTCGGCTACGGCTTCATGGGCAAGGCCCACTCCAACGCGCTGCGCACGCTGCCCTACGTCGATTGGCCGGGCGTGGTCCGACCGGAGTTGGTGGCCATCGCGGGGCGCACGGAGGAGCGCGTGCGCGAGGCGGCGACCCGCTACGGCTTCGCCGGCTACTACACCGACTGGCGCCGGCTGGTCGAGGACGAGCGCGTCGCGGTGTTCGACAACGTCGCCGACGATCCCGCCCACGTCGAGCCGACACTGGCCGCCATCGCCGCCGGCAAGCACGTCGTCTGCGAGAAACCCCTCGCCATCACATCCGCCGACGCCAGACGGATGTGGGAAGCGGCCGAGGGCGCCGGAGTCAAGCACCTGTGCTGCTTCAACTATCGCTTCGTCCCCGCCGTGCGGCTGGCGCGCGACATGCTGCGGCGCGGCGAGCTGGGCGAGGTATACCAGGCGCGTTTCCGCTACTCGCAGCAGTGGCGGCGCGACCCCGAGGCCGCGTTGCCCTCGCCGGCCGGCGCCTTGCGCATCGTCGGCTGCCACGCCATCGACCAGGCGCGCTTCCTCGTCGGCGAGATCGCCAGCGTCTCGGCCCTCTTCACGGGCCCGGTGACGACGCCGGACCGGCGCTACCGGGACGCCCCCATCGAGCCCGACGACACCGTCGCTGCGCTGGTCAGCTTCGCCAACGGCGTCGCCGGGACCATCGACGCCTCGCTCGTCTCGCGCGGGCGGCGCAACATGCTGGCCTGGGAGCTCAACTGCGCGCGCGGCACGCTGGTGTGGGACCTGGAACGCCTCAACGAGTTGCGCGTCTACGCCGCGCGCGACGGCGAGAACACGGTAGACGGCCTGCTCGACGCCATCGTCTGCGAGTCCGACCATCCCTTCATGGACCTGTGGTGGCCGACAGGGCACATCCTGGGCTGGGAGCACGCCCACATCAACATGTTCCAGCACTTCCTGCGCTGCGTCGCCGACGACCGGCCGGTGGGTCCCGACGGGGCGACCTTCGAGGACGGCTATCGCGCCGCGCTCATCTCCGAGGCCATGCGCGCGTCCGCCGAGACGGGCCGGCGCGTCGAGGTCCGGGCGGACGCGCCGGCGTCGTGACGGGACGATGGGACGATTGGGACAACGGGCAGGGCAGGGTATAAGGATGGTGCAGTGGCCACGGCATCCGAAGGGGTCGCACCGCGCGTCGATCGCGCGTCGGCCATCCCCTACTACTACCAGCTGAAGCAGATTCTCTCGGGCAGGATCACGTCCGGCGCGTTGGCCCCGGGCGCGCAACTGCCCGGGGAGCACGAGTTGTGCGCGTTGTACGACGTGAGCCGCACGGTCGTCCGGCAGGCGCTCAACGAGCTGCACTATGAAGGGCTGATCGAGCGCCATCGCGGCAGAGGGACCTTTGTCGCGCGGCCCAAGCTGCCGGAAGGGCTAATCAGCGGCCTCACCGGGTTGCACGAGGACGCCGCCATGCGCGGGCGCTCGTTGCGCTCCACGGTGCTGGCGCTGCGCGAGGCGCCCGCCACCTCCTCGATCGCCGAACGGTTGGGCCTGCGCCCGGACGAGCCCGTGGTGGAGTTGGAGCGCCTGCGCTTCATCAACGGCCAGCCCTGGGTCGTGGTCACGACCTACATCCCGGCCGCCCTCGTGCCCGGCTTGGCGCGGCACGAGCTGGGCGGGGATGCGTCGCTCTATCAGCTGCTCAAGGAGGGCTATGGCCTGCCGATCACCGCGGCCGTGCGCACGGTCGAGGCGGCCATCGCCGGCCCGCGCGACGCCGCGCTGCTGCGCATCGAGGAGGGCGACCCCCTGCTGGTACTGCGCAGCGTCAGCCTCACCGTCGGCGACCGTCCCCTCGAGTACTTCATCGCCCATCATCGCGGCGACCAGAGCGCCTTCACGGTCTATCTGAGTCCCGGCAGCGACCGGGACACGCCGGTGGCGGACGTGACTATCGCCTCCCACCCGCCGCGGAATGCTCGCTAACGCGCACAATGTCGACGCGCCATACACTGGAGTAACCTGGCTCACAGGGTACTGCTGCCTCCAGGTTCAGCCGCCATCGGTCGTAGCCAGGATACCGTCTCCGGCGGCCCACCCGACGCGCGGCGTGACCATGGCGATGGCGTCGAGAAATCGCGCCGTTTGGGACTGGACCGCCGTAGGGCCGGCAGACGCCTTTGAGGACATCAAGGCAGGTGACGCCGCGCGACAACCCAGCGCAAGCAGGACAAACAGAGTCACCGGTAAGGGGCGAAGCAGGCACAACAAGCGCAACAGGCGCGCCAACCGATTCATCGTCATACCCCTATAACGCGCGGGCCATGCGCAAAGGGTACGCCATTCTCGACGTTGCCATCGGCGGATAGCCGCTGACCCACATGAGCGGATAGCCGCTGACCCACATAACAAGAAAGGGAACGGCGACCGACACTGCTTGACGATGTGATGGTATAGATAGATGGTGGGTAGCCAGAAGAACGTAGCGCCCCCGGGAGACACTTCAGTGTCCGTACCCTGCCATGCGACTTTAGTCGCAGGCCGCGCCACGCCCAGCGGAACAGCGTCCGGGACGGATACAATAGAGGCGACTATCCCCTGCCCCTCACAATCTTTTTTTGCAACCCGCACGTAGGAGAAACCGGACCATGCGCATCTACGAGTACGCCACCATGACCGCCGAGGAGCGCCGCACCGTCCTGGAGCGCGCCAACCGCGATATCTTTAACCAGGCCACCGTCGACGCCATGCGCTCCATCTACGACGCGGTGCGGCGCGACGGCGACGCGGCCCTCGTCGAGGCCCTGCACCGTTTCGATGGCGTCACGATTCGGCCCGACGAGATCCGGGTGACGCCCGAGGAGTTCGAGGCGGCTAAGCGGAGCGTCCCGCGGGAGGTGCAGGACGCCATCGCCGCCTCCATCGCCGCGGTGCGTCGCTACAACGAGCGCCTGCTGCAGGGAGACTCCTGGCTGGAGGAGCTTGCGCCCGGCGTGGTGCTGGGCGAGCGGAGCACGCCGATCGACCGCGTCGGGCTCTACATCCCCGCCGGCAAGGGCACCTTCCCCTCGGTGATGGTCTTTCTGGGCACGCCCGCCATCGTGGCCGGCGTACCCCAGATCGCCGTGGTCACGCCGCCCGTGGCGGCCGGCGACCGCGCGGTCGACCCGGCCGTCCTGGTCGTGGCCGACCAATTGGGCATCGCCGAGGTGTACCGCGCCAATGGTCCGTCGGGCATCGCGGCCATGGCCATCGGCACCGAGACGATCCGGCGCGTGCGCTTGCAGGTGGGGCCGGGGTCGCCGGCGGTGCAGGCGGCGCGGCTGCTGGCGCAATTGGAGGGCGTGAACATCGTCGGCGTGTACGGTCCGTCGGAGGGGCTGATCCTGGCCGACGACAGCGCCGATCCCCAACTGGTGGCGGCCGACGTCCTCAACGAGGCGGAGCACGGCCCGGACGCGGCCGGCATCCTGGTCACGCCGTCGCGCGCGCTGGTCGACGCGGTGGGGCGCGAGGTGGAGGTCCAACTTGCCGCGCTGCCCGAGCCACGCCGCACCTACGCCCACACGGCGATCACCAGGTACGGCGGGGCCATCATCACGCGCGACCTCGACGAGGCCATCGCCTTCACCAACGAGTATGCCCCCGAACACATGCAGGTGGCCACGCGCGACCCGTTGTTCGTGCTGGGCAAACTCGAGAATGCCGGGGAGATGCTGCTGGGCCAGCACACGCCCCTCTCGGCGGCCAATTTCAGCATTGGCGTGCCCACCACGTTGCCGACGGGCGGGTTCGCCGCCGTCAACTCGGGCGTCACCGCGCGCACCTTCCGCAAGCGCAGCTCCGTGGCCTACCTCAACCGCGAGGCCCTCGCCGGGATGGCCCAGACGACGGTTGCCCTAGCCGACTACGAGGGCTTCCCGCAGCACGCCGCCGCCATCCGTATCCGTCGCCTGCGAGAGGACTAGCACATGTCGGGCGCGGCCTGCGTGGGCCGCGGCCTGCGACTAAAGTCGCATGGCAGGGTACGGACACTGAAGTGTCTGAGGACATCCGTAGGTGCGCCGCGTTATGTGAGCCCGTTGTGCGAGACGAACGCCCAGGAGGTCTATGAAGATCGTCGATAACCCGCGGCGCGACATCAACGCGCCCGCTATCGAGGGCCTGCGGCTGGCGGGCCTGGGCGGGGTGCGGCGCAGCGGCCCCGCCGAGCCCACCCTACTATCGTCATCAAGGGACAGCTAGATATCGACAGCCCTCTCGGCGCATGGCTGCTGACATGGATAGCGGAGTAGACACCGCTTTACACGGGCTTAACACGCTGCTTACCTGCTTTTAACACGGATTCTCTACACTGAAGGTATGACGTATAATCCGCGCTCCGTCGTGATACCCGTCTGCCTGCTCTATGTGACAAGGTCTTGCGCTTGACGACGGAGCGCTTGCCCGGCGCGCTGCGGGTCCCGGCCCTGGACCGGCTGGCCAACTTTGTGCCCTACCCCATGCCGCACCCGCACCGGTATCCCTTCGAGCTTGACCTCGCCCACGTCATCGGCCGCGACGCCGTGCGGGAGGCGCTGACGCGGGGCGCCTATACGTGCTACCTGCTGGGCGACGTCGGCGGCATCGTCGATCCCACGCCGCAGCGCGCCGTGGCCGCGGCAATGCGCGCGCTGACGCCCGACGGCAGGCGCTACGATGCCGCGGGCGCGCCGCACGGCGGCACGCTCTTCGCCTACATCGCCGGCGACGTGGTCTACTACCACGGCGAGGCAGCGGAGTATCGCGGCCAGTTCTACGCGCCCTACCGGGACTACGACCGCCCCATCATGGCCATCCCCGGCAACCACGACGGCGATGCGCGGGATGGTTCGCTGGCCGGGTTTGTGGACAACTTCTGCGCGCCCTACCGCATCCCCTCGCCCCTCGGGGGCGGCCTGGCGCGCCCCCCGCTCGACCAGCCCAACGTCTACTGGACGCTCGACGCGCCCTGGCTGCGCATCGTCGGGCTCTACACCAACGTGCCGGAAGGCGGCATCGTCGACGACGCGCAGCGGCGCTGGTTCGAGGCGCAGCTGGCGCGGCCGCGCCAGGGTAAGCATCTGGTGGTGGCCCTGCACCAGCCCGTCTTCTCGGTCGACCGCGTCCATGGCGGCAGCAGCGCCATGTTCGACGTGGTACACGAGGCGGCCAGGCGCGCGGGCTGCCGGCTGGTCATCGCCGGGCACGCTCACAACTACCAACGCTTCGTGTACGACGGCATGACCTATGTCGTCAACGGCGGGGGCGGCTACTGGGAGTTGCACGACCTCGTGCCGCCGGCCTCCGCCGACGCGCTGTACCCCGTGACCTGGCACACGCGCGATCACAGCCTGGTACACCTCGATGTCGCGCCGGATCGGCTGGTGGCGCGGGCTATCGCCGTGCCGCTGCCGTTCGACCCGGCCGCGGCGCCTCCCCGCGTCGTCGACGAGTTCGCGCTACCCGTCGCCACCAACAACGTCTAACGGGATGCTGGAGTGGTGGCTTAGGCGCCACCGCGCTGGGCCAGCTCGAGCGCGCCGCGCAGGCGCGCCACCTCAGCTTCCAGACGCCGCCGCTCCAGGGCTTCCTGCTCGCGCTCCATCGCTTCCTGCTCGGGGGTGAGCAGCGGGCTGCCGTCCGGCCTTCGCGCGTGGACCTCCCGGCCCTCCACGACCAGGTACAGCTCCAACGCGCGGCTCCACAAGGCTCGGACTATACTCATAGCAGTGCGACACGGTACACTTGAGACGTGGCAGGCCCGCGACCGTCCCGTGCGAGCCCGGAGGAGGACGGGCGCTCGTCGCGTGCGCGACTGCCGAGAACCGAGGAGTTATCTTGATGATGATCACGCCTAGATCCATACCCGCACTCTCCCTCGCGCGCCGTGCCGGCGCGGTCGCGCTGCTCGTTGTCGCCCTCGCGCCAACCGTGGCCGCCACTCCGGCGATGCGCCCCCAGGCCGGGGTGGCCCCAGGCGCCGATTGCGCCGCCGCCGGCGCCACCGCCGCCGCTAACAATCTGGTCACCAATTGCGGCTTCGAGACGCCGCCCGAGGGCGCGACCTTTGTCTACAACCCGCCGAGCGTCGGCTGGACCTTCGAAGTGTTCGCGCAGAATGCCGCTGGCGTGCCCGACGGCTCGGGCATCGCCGGCAATGGCAGCCTGTTCACCACCATCAACGGGAACGCACCGCAGGGCCAGCAGGTCGCTTTTCTGCAGGGGACGGGACGCATGAGCGAGACGTTCTACGGCGGCCGGGCCGGCGTCCGCTACGGGATCACCTTCAGTGCCGTGGAACGTCGCCGCGTCAACGCGGGCACGACTACCGCCGATTTGCAGGACATCGCGGTGTCGCTCGACGGTCAGCGGCTCGGCAACGCGACCTTCAATCCGTCGATCGACCGCGGCCCCGACAGCTTTACCCCGCCCAGCGGCGCCTACGGCCTGCTGCGCACCGTCCCCTTCACCCTGGGTCCGGGGGCGCACACCCTGATCTTCGGCGGGCTCGACGACGCCGGCGGCGACCAGACCGCCCTGGTCGACAACGTGGACCTGCGGCCGCTCGGCCAGGCGCCACCGGGTGGACCGGGCGGACCCGTCGGGCCGGCCGCGATCCCGCTGACGATCGCCGTCGTACCGCTGGCGCCCGTCGGGAGCGGTAGGATCGCCGTGGTCGTGCGCACCGCGCCGCGCGCCGCGGTCAGGGTCACCGCGCGCTTATCCGGACCGGGCGTACCGGCGGGGACGGTCCTGAGCGCCAGGGGCGTGGCGGGGCCACGCGGCCGCTACGTCGCGCACTTGCATGTCACCTCACGATCCACCAGGGCGGCCACTGTCCTGGCCAACGTCACCGCCGTGGTCCACTCCCAGGGACAGACGGCCACAGCCGGTGGACATATCAGCCTCACGCTCCCGGCCCGACGTGGGCCGGGTCCTGCTCCGGCCCCGGCCCCGGCCGGCGCCTGTCGCGGCGCCTGCACCCTGAGGACAGGGAGCGCGCCGAGCGCCGTGGCCGTGGATGCGCTGACGGGGCGTGTCTTTGTCGCCGAGAGCGGCGCGGGGACCGTCCGGGTGCTCGTGGCCACCAGCGGGCGCTTGCTGCGGGATGTGCGGGTCGGCCGCAACCCGGTGGCGCTGACGGTGGTCCCCTCGACTGGACGGGTCTTTGTCGCCAACGCCTCCGGGTCGGACATGGCCGTCCTCGACGCCCGTAGCGGCGCGCTGCTGCGCGTGACCACGCTCAACGGCGCGCCCTACCAATCCCTGGCCGTCGACGACGCGGACCGCCGGGTCATCGCCATCAGCGGCAACAACACGCTCAACCTGCTCGACGCGGCAAGCGGCGTGCTGCGCGCCTCCGTCTCCGTCGGGACCGTGCTGACCGCCCTGGCCGTCGATGCCCCTGCCCACGAGGTGTTCGCGGTTGACCAGGGCGGCAATAATCTGAGCGTGCGCGACGCGCGTAGCGGCGCACCGCTACGCGTCGTCCACGTTTCCCAACTCCCCTGGACCGTGGGCGTGGACGAGGGGCGCAATCGCGCCTACCTGGCCTACGGCGGCAGCGTCAGCACGCTGAACGCGCGCACGGGGGCGCTCATCCACACGGCAACGGTCGGCCAGGTACCGGAGGCGCTCGCCGTGGACGCGGTCACGGGGCGGGTGTTCGTCGCCAACACGACGGATGGGACCGTCAGCGTGCTCGACGCCTCCACGGGGGCCGTCTTACGGACGACGCGCCTCAGCGGCTCCCCCAAGGCGCTGACCATCGACCAGCGCCGGGGGCGCGTCTACGTCGTGGACAATGACGTCAACACCGTCGACGCGCTCGACGCGCGCACGGGGGCCCTCGTCGCGACGCATACCGCGCCGGGCGGACCCGTCGCCCTGGCGCTCGATCCGTCTACCGGCCGCCTCTTCGTCGCCAACCGCGCCGGCAACAGCGTCAGCGTGATCGACGCGCCGTAGGGACACCCTCACCCCCGGCCCCTCTCCCGTGCGCGGGCGAGGGGAGTGGCCCTCACCCCCGGCCCGCGCTGCGCTGCGGATTGGTCCCCCGGCTTCGCCGCCGGCCCAACCGGCTCTCCTGTGCGGGGGGAAGGGAGTAGCGACGCTATAATGGTGGAATATGGCAGGAGGCCGATCCCTACCGATCCTCGTACACCTGACGCCCGAGAGGAATCTCAAGCGTATCATCCGCAACGGCATCAAAGACACGCGCGGCGTCTTCTGCATGCCCGTGCTCCGCGACTACTATATCTCGCACCAATGGTTGCGTGAGCTAAAGCGTGGCGGGCAGCGCACCATCGTGGCCGTCTACGTCCGCATCCCGTCCGATGAAACCGTTTTAGTCGGTCACTTTGGCGGACCGCACGAGCAAGTCCTGGTCGGTCAGGCCATCAAAATCATCATGGACGCTCCCGATGCCCAAGGCTACAAGCTTATCGTTCCACGCTCAGTCGAGCGTGGCGAGATCGTGCGGGCACGGAGGCCTTCACAGGTGATCGGATGGCGGTTCAGCCCAACCGCGCATGGGCGGCCACCATGTGGCTGCCCATACTGTGCTGGCGGGGAAATCAAGTCCCGCAAGCGCCGGGAGGCGTATGATCCGCCCGACCCCCGCACCTACGACGACCTCATCGCCGAGTTGCGACGACTGGCCGTGGCGGTGATGGGAGCATCACACGATGAGGACGGGGAGGCCATCGGGGAGGCCATCGAGAAGTCCGGGCAAGAGGCCCCCGCGCGCCTCATCACATCGTTGCTCTGGACGATAGCGGGCCGGCGGGCGGGGACGCCGGCGAACCTGCGGTTTTTGCTGGAGTATCCCGACGACGAGGTTGCGGAGGCGCTCGCCTTCGCGCTTGGCCGATACCGAGGTAAAGTTGCGCGGGAGATGCTGCTCCACCTCTGTCAACATCGTCACCACGATGTGCGAGAGGCAGGCGCTATGAGCCTGCTGCGGATCATGAAAGGGGACGCCTTGCCGTACCTCTTGGCATTCTCCGACGACAAAATCATCGCACAGGTTATCGAGGAACTCGACTGTTGTGATTTGCGTGAGCACGTGAGCCATGTTACGCTCTCAAGGCAGAACGGTCTGCCAATTAGAGGGGGACACCCAGATGCAACTGCCTCTTGTCGCGCCC
>JAABUZ0100001038.1_pt1 | contig 57209 bp, 23 predicted proteins | sample 5562091 | NCBI WGS metagenome assembly JAABUZ01 (sample SAMN12813069, study PRJNA571459) | rock metagenome | isolation source: Antarctica rocks | place: Antarctica: Victoria Land, Linnaeus Terrace sud | collected 2015-12-21 | reverse complement strand
TGTCACGTAGGTAAAAGAGGTCGTTTTTGTGCATGAAGTACGAATGCATGCCTCTTCTATTCGAGAACCCACAATGAACGGGTTACCTGCCACAACAGACGTGAAGCCCCCTCTTTATTCACTCAGGCCACTTGCTAAAAAGTGCTTATGCCCAAAAAGCTACGACGTCCGCCATTAGGGCTGAATGTGCTTCGTTTCCGACTTATGTCGACCAGAGCAGACCTAGGGGCCAACAATATCTCGTCTACGTCGTCTGACTCAAGGTAGAATTCGATACTCAAGTGAATGCCTTCAAGAAGTGTGGCATTACAGATCTGTCTAATCTACAAGTAAGAACATCAAAAGGCCGTTTGGAAAGAAAGAAAACAGGAGTGGTTCCACGTCAAAGTGGGGACATTCGCACATGATTTCGAGTGGTAGGTTGAATTGATATCATGTTGCCATGATGCTTCGACCACCGTCGGCTGTCAAGCGCTTTCGCACCCCGATCTTGACATATCCCATTCCGAGCTTGTGCGCCCTTACGCTACGATTGCCTGAAGCGTCTACCAATACGTCAGCGTCCATCATGGCTGACGGCGAGAAAAGCAAGGCTTGTCCGGCTTCCAATGTCACAATGGTCTTGAAGATGTCTTGCACATTGCGCTCTGCGTTTTCGTCCAAACGAGACGCGCCTGCAAGGTGCGCCTTCAAAGTTTCAAGCCAGCTGGGCGAGCTGAAGCGGTGTACGATAGTCATCGAGGACAGATCGAGAAGCTTTGGGGATATTGTGGGCTCCTGCGTGGCAATGACAACACGTGTTGCGAGGTGTCTCTGCTGGCGTATGACGGATAGCAGTGTTTCTGTGAGGGCCGAAGCATTGGAGTTCTCGGACATGAACTGGATGTTGTCAATTATCATCATTCTAGTATGTACTTGCGGCACTGGTGAACGACAGGGTTTCTTACTTTGTGAGCTTCGTCTAACGCTATGATCCGGCCAACGTTTTGCCGATCATCCAGAAAGATCGACAAACACATGTTGAACAACGCGCATGCGGCGCTCTCGTCAATGAATGGGCAGCTCAAGTCCACTATGGTGAGCGAACCCGGCGGGAATGACCAGATACCCTGCTTGGCAATGCTTGCCCTGCGCATCTGATCTTGCTTGTTATACCAGTCTCGTGCTGCTTGTCTGCCGCCAGGGGTGTTCTTGAAATTAGGTTTTGTGGGAGCCACATATGCCGCGCCTGAAGTGGCATTTAATTGCATGAAAGTTTCAAGCAACTGAAGGCGGAGCTCAATCATTGCTTTCTGGGCTGGGTTGAAGTCCTCGAATGATAGACGTTTTCTGAAGGCCCCATAGTCGAGTCCTGGAGCTCCTTGGTTTTCTATGGCCATTTGACGGAGGATTCTACAAACCACCTGAACCACGTTGTGGGTCAGCCAATGCTCTCGCAGAACATGTGTTCGAGTGTAGCTCATGTCTGGAGATTTATTACCTCCATGTACAACGGTATACCCTCCTTGTTGTCAAATGCCATGAGCTTCATGATCCGCTCAACATTGAGCTGCATGGGCTCCAAGAAGAGCGGGGCCACGTTTGGCCTGACTCCTGCTGTAAGCCCTGGTAGATTCTCATAGAGCTTGCTCATTATCCCGAAATTGGATGGTGATACGAGTACATTCACCCGGATGCCTTTGGAGCACAGATAAGCCGCCTCACACATTTGGCTACTCGAGAAGCCCGTGAACTTGTCGTAATGAAAGACGAGACCAGCGAGCTGGTTTGGCAGCTTTCCAAGCCTAGGAGTCTGCAGAAGCGCATTTTCTAAGATGCAGGACAAGGTATGGCTCTTCCCAGATCCCTGGGAGCCGCAGATGAAGGTCGACCATGGAGCGTTCGTATTCAAGAACAACCGATCATCTTGTACAGCTAGCTCGTCTCCCTTACCCTCGGCAGTATTGGAAGAGTCGCTCGGGTAAGTCGCCAGTCGTTCAGCGAGCAAGCCATATGACGGAAAGGTTGCTTCTCCCGCTGGCCTCGTACCAGCTCGAATGGTAGCTAGCAGGGTTTTGGCGGAGAAGAGCGGAGTCGTCCTAATCTCCTCGCGATGAGCATCCTGCACTTTTGCTTGGCTGTTGACGCCTGTGCTGGAGAACAGGTCGTTGTGGATCTTCCGGTCATTCTCCCAGCCCTTTGGAAGCGCGTCTGTACGGTCTTTATCAGAGAGTTCAACAGCTGGTCACATCAGCTTACGCTGGCACCATAACATGATTACGGAACAACACTTACCATCTCCGTTCACCTTTGAACGACGGGAGCCTTTTTTCAATCCGCCGAAGGTGGTAGGCGTAGCGACGATGATCTCACAAGAACTAACGGATCCGCTTCGCTCAGAAGGGCTTGTGGTATTGGGGTTTGACGAGCTGGACTTGTTCTCGGTTGTTGTATCCATATCTTTACCGTTCGCCATACTTAGGTCAAAGCCTCCAGGAACCTGAGACCCAGAACCTGCGTGGGTTGCTTTCTGACGGGGTCGGAAGGGCAATTTTCTGATCGCCCTCTTGCTGCCCTGACGCTCAGGATTGGTTGTGTCTTCCATCTTGTGGTTGGCACATCCACCTTTAAGTGATACGCTTGTTCTTTGTGTCTGTCAGACGTTGTGTATAAAGCCAAGCGCTTCTGCAATCGACAAAGAGGTGTAAGCAAGCAAATAAGTATGGTGATACGTGGTGTTTGTTTAGCACTCCCTGGTTTATGTGATTTTTTCGCGCCTTCGCTACCGTAGGCGCGAACCTACAACACCAGCATAAGCAAAAACTCGCTGTTGAAAACATGGCAGCCAATGACCAAGAGAGACAAAAGGTCCAAGCTCAGCAGCATCGCACTGATCGGTCACTTGAACCCCCGGTCACCGCTGTTGTCCGTCCACATCCTCAACGTTCCCAAACATGGCTCAGCAGATAGGCCCCAAGCTCCACACCGAGTTGAGTAAGATATATGAGACGAGTTTTTACTCATGTGTCTGCCCTGGCCGGAACTTTCAAGATGAACTTCTTATATCTTGAAAATCTGGGCCTGCTGAGCTCGACATCGCGAGCATGCTAAGCGGCCAAGCCCAAGCCAATGGCAAATCAATACATCCAGTACCTTGCAGTCACAGACCAGACATCTCTGAAACCAATCCAGCTTTGACCCATCCTCTTGCAAAATTCCTGCCCACGTACAGTAGGACACCTATCCACCAGACTCTTCCAATAACGCCATCATACCATCTATCCAGTCTAAATTCTTTGTCTAATGCCCCTTCTTGCTTCTGCTTCCTCCTACTTTTCATAGCGATCCTTTTGACAAGCTCTTCAACCACAACAGCAATGCCACACCCAGCGAAGAATCGTGCCTCGCCAGATGCATCTTTAACAATTCCTCCATGCACAGTCCAGCTGGCAAAGCTATGCACGAATGCCGAACTGACAAACCCACCCACCACCTTGCCCACATCTGCTGGTTCATCCGGGCCCTTTCCCATGATCTTCCTCTCTACCCATTCGCCTGGCCAGACTCCATATACCAAAAAAAGCCGAGAAAACAGTCTATGCCACCCATAACTCCAAAAGCCCCTCACAGAGGTCAGACTCCAAACACGGCTCGTATACAATGGCGGAAAATAAGCCAACGGATGCGGACTCAATGGACTAAGCAAGATGGCAAATAGAGAGTGCCCCAAGGAAAAAGCAGACATCAAGAACCCGCCCAATGCCGCTGTCAAAAGCAATTGCAATCCAAATTGTAAATCATCAAATTCACCTTTTTCCTCAGAGATATAGCCAATATATATCCACCGTATGATTCCCCAACACCCGGCAAGAACCGGTAAAACATGCAATAGTATAGAATGGATTCTATTCCCCACCGTCGGCATCCAAGTCTTCCTCGTATGCCTCACATCCGTGCTCGTCCATGTGAACCCGGCTCCGCGCATACTGAGCTCCAGCTCCAACGCCCAAACAGCCCGATCCTGCCAGCTATGTGGCCATCCTTCGTCAGTGGTCGCCGTCTCCGTCACTGGATTCTCCTTCGGCATCAGGAAATGCGAGGCAAAATAGCTATCGCGTCCTCCGACCATTCCATTCCGGCCATCGGCAGGCGCCTCCACCCGCGGCGCGTGATGGTATTTCACCCGCCGCGGGATATGGGAGAGAATAATGGGCGAGATGAAGAATACATCTAGCACACGACAGCCGCCGTACAGGCCTACCAAGGCGAGTTGGTATGTTAGGCCGACTGAGAAGGGGACGTGGTAGGCGAGGGGAAGGCGGAAGAAGAGGATGCCGGAGATGAGGGCCAAGACAGAGCGAAGGAGAGGGAGGCTGGGATAAGGGCGAGGGAAGGGGGGGGGGAGGAGGAGAGCGAGGTAGTATATTAGAGGGGGAGCGAGGGCCGCGAGGGGGTGGAGCGGACGGGTGTGAGGCAGAGGATGGAGGTCGGAGCGGGGAGGTGGAAGGAGAGAGACGATGGAGAGCATCATGGGCTAAGCTTGAAGGGCGGAGAGAGAGGTCGTGATCTGGGTCGGCGAAGGGATGATGTGGTCGATACACAGGGCACGACTCTAGGGCTGGCTTGCCGAAGGTGGTTAGCGGCGGAGACGGAAGGGAAATGGGGGCAATCGTCATTTCATCTCATATTCTACGTTCAAGTAAAGTATCTTAAAGTAAACGAACGACTCGCTTCTGGCACCTGCACTATGGTACGTCGATAGCCCCATTTTGTTGGATAGAGTAAGGTACGGTAGGTACTAGAGCTATTAATATTCACGGTGAAGTCGTCTCATTCGTACCCCTTTTTGCCATATCGCGCAGCCAAACGTGGCTCATCTCGATACTGTGCTATTTACAACATCTTCGTTGCGTAATGCGAGAAAATTTGATGGAGGAGTGCTGCAGATAGTAGTATACAGGAGTCGCTTTCAGCTGAGAACCCTGTCCTCTACGGCTCGCATGTCAGATACCATAAGCTTTGGTTAGATATCCTTATCTTCTGTGTATCGCTACTTCCTTTCGCTACGAGTAGTAGAGCTTCTCGTCGTTCAGTGTCGCGGATTCGTCTCTAGAATCCACTATCGATATGACCATACACCTTGCGAACCCTCCCCATTCGGTAGGGATTCTGCAAGCGCTTCTCACAATTGTGTCCTGCTGATTCCCAGCTCAAGCAACTCGCGGACGAAAGATTTTTCATTATACGAAGTCAACCCCGCGTACGTCCAAATAGGTCTCAAACGTGAAGCACTCAATGTTGACGTACATGACCGTAACAGCTCCGCAAGACCTCCGCAATTTTGTAGTTCAGACACCATATTCATACATTCCTCAGACCTCAAATCACTTCCTAGCGCCACCGACTGTTACCAAGTCACCGTGTAAGGGAGAAACACCAGAAATTTCGTCGCACACGATCAGGAACATACCTATGCTCTTGTTGCGGCTAAATTGCATCTGGTTTCACAGCCCCGGAAATGTCCCGTTCCTGCCCGAAGACGATACCTCCAGGATTCTGGCTGCTCGAGAGGACTTTATCAGCTTCTGGCTGGCGTCCCAGCCCCCTTACTTGATTGGACTGAATGCCGTTGCAGGCCTTCAAGATCCTACCAAAATGCTAGCAGAACGGGCGTGGCTACGTGTACCATTGTCAATCCGTCCTTTAATTGGCAGAGATGATGATAGTACGTTCGTGGGATCTATAGCATTAATCTCGAATCCGCTTCGCTAGACGTCGGTCAACCACTGACGACGTGACGAGGTTGCTAGATGAAGTAGAGTTGCAGTTTGATTGACATTGTCCGGGTAAAAAATCCAGATTATCGGAAGACTCGAAGACATGAATATACATCGTGTTTCGCTCTCCTCTCTTCATCCATCGTGCCATATCAATTTCCGAACCGACTTCCTTCTCCGCCTCCTTGAGGTTTATGGTTACTTAATCGTAAATTCCACACTTATTAGAAAACAGCTGCATCGTAGGCAGACGGTTTGCTGCGTTGGCTTCAGCGAGACCCTAGAATGTAGATGTATTTTCTAGCTCAGTTGCAACTATGAGGTGATGCGTAGCAGGCTTCTATCGGACTATCTGTACATATCTATACTTATCAGTGTAAAGTGGTGAGTCTAGCATTACGATCGTGCGGCCTGAGAGATCTTAGTCCCCTCCTTTAATAGATGCCTGGGTAGAAAACACCCTCAACGCCGTCGCTCAATGCTTGTCTAGCTCTCAATGCACATCTACCTTATCCCTCAAAAACGCTATGATTCAATTCCACCCCAAAGTCTTTGGCGATCTTCGCCATATGCACCTCGATATCATCCTCCATGCCACCGCCCAAGCCGAAGAACTGTTTGACCTTACTGGTGTAGAAAACGAAATCACTGCTTAACATCACGAACTTGAAAATGATATGCCGGTAAAGGTTCCTCGCTTTCTCGGAATACGTGAGGTCCGGGCTATCGACCAGAGACCTCGAAGCCCAATTGCCTGTGATTTTGATGCGGTTGACAGGCGAACCGAGGAATTGGTTGTTGCCCTGCACAATGCGGAGGTTACGGCCGATGAAGAGGAGTTCCTGCGGGAAGAGCTCTTCGTGCGCCAGGATCTCTTTGATGCCTTTGCGCATCTTCTGCTGCATCTCGTAGGCTCGCTCCGCTTGATCCTTGCCAGCCAGCCCTTTCTTGATCTCGTCGGATGTTCTGTGGTCGCCGCCGGTGTAAGGGCGCATGAGCGTGGCTGAGGCGAACACATCGGCGTCTTTGATGCCCCAGCTTTGAATAACTTTGTTGATGGTTTTGTTGTCGAAAGTCATTAACGATTTCCAGAATAGGCTATATTGATGTCGGAATTCGGGCCTGAGTTGGACGTACAGACCGTGGTCGATGAGTACGAGTTCGGGTTTTCCGGAGGGGAGGCGGCGGATGAAGATGTTTCCTGGGTGAGGGTCGCAGTGGACACAGCCCCACAAGAACATTTGCGCCGAGAAGAGGTCGATCATAGTCGTCATTATGTCTTTGAGGGAGAGGCCTAGCCCGCCCTTGCCGTCGGCGCCTTTCCAATAGTCTCGATTGGGCTTGAGCTTTCCATCCGAAGCGTTGGTTTGTGTCACATCCGCAGATTCCCTTGGTGCTGGGGGATTTAGAGATGCGCCGTGGCAGCCAGGACTACCTTGCCCTCTTTTCCCTAACCATATGCCCGTCAGCGTGGCCTTATCCCACAGGCGTACGCCTTCAATCCATTCAGCAGTCATGACGCGTTTTGAGCTCATTTCACGGTAGACCTTTGGGATGTATACCCTGCCTCGCAATCGAGATTCACCCGCTACCAGCTGGGCCATGCGCTCAGAGTTGTCCGCTTCATTCTCGAAGTCCGTCTCCAATTGTAGGCGCTCGACAATAAAGGGGACCAGACTGTATAGTGGTATATCGAATAACCATGTGTAGACCCATGTGGCGACTTTGAAGGTCCACAGATCCCAGCCAACTTGATCCGAGATCTCTGACTTCTGGACCTTGATCGCTACCTCTGTACCGTCCTTGAGCCTTGCCCAATGTACCTGAGCTACGCTAGCGCTTGCTCTTGCGGTCCGCTCCATGACGCCCATATTGGGGTCCCCGTCAAAGCTGATTCCGAAGACTTCTTCCGGTGACTTTCCAAAATCCTCCCTGATGACTCGCTCCACGTCCTTCCAGTCATTCTGCGGAGCATCATCGAACATTCTTGAAAACATCTTTTGGAACTCCGGTGGCAGAATGGCAGACTGCATCGCGATCGCCTGACCAATCTTGAGGTAGAGCCCACCATTTGTGCGTAGTAGCTCGAACAGACGTTCGGCGTTACGGCGATGAAGAGCAGGAATGGACTCGGCTAAGGGGGGATGTGGACGGAAGTTGATCTTGTAATCTGCTGCGACGAATAGAGCCAGGGAGAATGTGCGCGCACTACGAGTCAGGGATGAACCGTAGAATTGACGGTCCAGCGCCCATGCGGCGCCGAGGGCGAGGGCCACATAGAGGGATCGTCGAGTCCATCGTCGTGTCCGTGAATATTGCCCCGGCGGAGCAGGTTTGGGAAGCGAATCTGGTGAGGGTGGAGCGAAGGGCTGGTACTGGGATTGTGTTCGTATAAATCTAGTCTGTCGTCGTAAAATTTCTTGTGCCGGCACCGTGCTGTTGATCGATGAACGCCAAGACCAGCTGCTTGGTACACCATCAAGCAACTTTTTCTTCATACATCGAGCGCAGAGCCGATGTAAAGGTCGGATCATCTCTCCAATCCAATTTACCAGGTGTGGTCGTTAACAGGAGGACCTTGATCTCACTCCCAACAAAGAGCCAGGCACCAGATTCGATTGCCTCAACCGGCACAAAGTCATTCCGTCACCATGTCTGCTAGCGCGATGGCTTATCGATACAGTATGCAGGGTCTGCCGCTGCGTGCGGACGTGAAGCCGTGAAACCGTCGCGCCCATGTTTCAAATGTAGGCATGAACGGCATCTTAACGGCCTTCGATGCATTTTGGAAGAAAAGAAGAAGCACATCTGGTGTAGCAAACGCAATCGTCAACCACCCGAACCCGGATCTTCACTCGTCCCAACCATCCGAAGTGCCAAGAATGTAACTTTGCTGTTATCTCGCCAGCATTGCATAAGTAGTAATCCATGCATGTGCCAAGCACGTTGAGCAGTGGTACGTCTCAACAACCGTAATTTTCTAACATCCGTACACCGCGCTTCCCCAGGTGGAGAGGGAAATGGCTGATTAGAGGCTCAGACGTTGAGAGAATAATGTGTCTTTACAGTAGCGTTCCTTCATTTTGAGGAATAGTGGAGCCGAGGTGAAGCGGGCAGGGTACCGTATGCGAAATTAGCCCATGCAACAAATCTGCAGAAACCTGCTGCAAACTCAAGGAGATCTTTTCTCACACGGTCATCTCGTTCTGGATCACTCCCAGAAGTGACTTCTGCAACCTCAACCTTCTGCCACTCATTTATAATATTGTTTGCCATCAAAACCTGGGCATCATGCGCTAATCTTGGACCTTCCTCAATTCTCGTAAGGTTAGGCTGTGCAGAGCAACGACACCTCCAGCGTTCTGATTCCGACCTCCCCGCAGGCCTACCCATTCGCTCTATGCACATTCGCCAACGACCTGCTTTATGGTGTGGTCGACCTTGATGCGCCGTGTCAGGTAGGTTTGAAGGCCGGCATGCGCTCGTTTAGCCGGTGACCAAGCTTCTTCCAAGCCCCGACCGTGGAAGACGAATACCATCGCAACAAGAGGGCGGAGTGATTACGGATTGATTTTCTACTTTCTTCGTCGAGAGCGAACAGCTGCGCAGCAGTTGTTTCCAAGATGCTCCGACCCGCGACGCCGCTGTCGATACTGCTTTTCATCGCCTTCGTACTCCTACTACTATCGGTTATATCCACTCCCATTGTTAAAGGCATACCTCTCGCAACCTTCGGTGGCGTTGACTTCGGGGTTTTTGGGCACTGCAAAGGAACCTCGTGTAGCGGTATAAAAGTTGGCTATTCTACAGGTACATTTGGTCCGACCCATTGCACCACGCGAGAAGAGTTGAGATCTCGTACAAAACTGGGGCTTCCCTGATAGTCCTTCAAATGGGCCACTGTAATCTTTAGACTCGGGTACTGACATTATCTCAACAGATTCACAGACACTCTTTGGCAACAACGAGAACAACGACTTTTCACTCCCCGCAGGCGCCCGTTCCTCCTTGTCATCCATCCTTATCGTCCACCCTGTTGCAGCTTTCCTCACCCTAGTGTGCTTTTCCCTCGCCGCAACCACTCATCTACATTCGCCTTCGCATTCACCTCGATATCTTCTGGCACTCCTTTTGCTCCTTATCCCAACCTTCCTGATCACTCTACTCGCATTCCTCGTGGACATCCTGTTATTCGTACCGCACTTGAAATGGGGAGGATGGATTGTCCTGGCGTCTACCATTTTAATAGCAGCAGCTGGCATTGTTATTTGTGCGATGCGCAGGACGTTGGTCAGCAGAAAAGCTCGCAAGAAAAGGATAGCTGAAAATGCGGAAATGAACGGTCAGAATTTCTACGCACGGCAAGAGACTGGAGCACTTGCGGAGTCACCACCGCCAATGCATCACAGCGGAGCCCCAATGGTCAATGGTGCACCGGGAGCAGACAGATTGCCCGCCTTCACTACCTTTGAAAAAGAGCCAGAAGTGACTGACGAGGAACGCGTACCTTTGAACGCGAGGACTCCATCGAACAGAACAGTTCCCAGCAGTGCGCCAACTACCGGATTCTCGGGGAATACACTTGAGGGATCTAATGGACCCGGACGAGGAGGATATGAAAGCATGAGGGGCGGCCGCGGAGATGGATATGGCGGTCCTCGCGATGAGCATGGCAATAGTCTACCGCCTTCCAATGCGTTCGGCCCAATACCCCCCGGAGGGATGCGCCGAGATCAGTCCGAGCCTCCAATGAGAGGTCAATACTCGAACGAGACCTTGAATTCGCAAGGATCTCGAGGCCGTGGTAGGGGAGGGTATCCGCCCAGAGGCTATGGAAGGGGAGGTCCTTACAGAGGCGGTGGAGGACCAGGAATGGCTTCTAATGGTCGAGGAGGGCCAATGGACGGGCCACCACCAGGTTATGGCAACGGCAGTCCGTTCCCGCCCATGGGTCGTGGAGGCGATCGAGGTCCCAATGGCTACGGACGGGAGCAATCTGCTCCAGGATATGGCCGAAGACCTTCACCAGGCCCACCTTCAGCACCTGGGGGATATGGCAGACAGCCGTCACCAGGACCGCCTTCAGCTCCTGGAGGCTACGGTAGGCAGCAATCACCAGGTCCACCTTCAGCTCCCGGAATTTACGGCAGACAGCCATCACCAGGTCCGCCTTCGGCGCCGGGAGGTTATGCTAGGCGGCCTTCCCCTGGTCTACCTTCCGCACCTGGGGGTTACGCAGCCTATGAATCTCGAGGACCATCGCCTGGCCCCCAGGAATCGCAGGTCAATCGTAGATCTGAGTCACCACCGCCTCCTTTACCAATTCAGCATCCTAGCGTTGGCCCAATTGGACAGGCTATTGAAATGGACGCATATACTGGTAGTCCACAGCGATCTCCGACCTTATATCAACCGATGCAATTACGCGATAGCGACAGTGACGTCCAAGGGCTCGTCGGACTCCAGCAAGGGCAGAAACACAGGGATTCTCCGTTGAGTCTGACCAGTGTCTATAGCTCCCAAGAGTAAGTTTCAGCCCAGTGTTTACCAGAGTACAACCGCTAATCCTTCCTTAGACCCTACGTGCCACCACGTGCCGCTTGGGCGAATGGGCCTGTCCGTAGTCGGACTCCCCCTACAGTGAATCCAAGCCAACCTCTACCAACCGTACAAGCCTCCCCAGTGGAGCTACCAACGCCGATAGACCATGACCTCCCCAAACCCCTCGAACAACAGCGTGCCCCTGCTCACGCCCGTTATAATTCGGGTGACAACTACTATGAAGATGTTGATCCACGCTTCGTCGAATCGGAGGCAATTCCTCAAGCCAGAAGTCCACTCCCTTCTGCGCTAGTGGCAGGTGGGCATCCGAACGACAACCTCCAAATCCACCGTGGCAATTCGCCGTCGCATCTCGAACCCTCGAATTCTTACGAGGATATCCAAGAAGGCACTCGATCTCCCGCCGCTAGCGATAACAGCAACTACACCTCGATTTCACAACGAGGGGTCAACCCAGCGTGGAGGCCGCCACCCGGTCAGGGATATGGCCTCGCATCGGCGGCGTTCCAAACAGGAGACCTGTACAGCAGCCTGACGTATTAATGGGCAATCCCGACTTCGAGCTTCCTGGAGGCGCGAGAGGTGGATTCCGAGGTGGCAATGGTGGAAAAGTCCCTGGTCAGATACCGGATATGATGCCCGCTGGTGGACGATATCCTGGAGAAATCTAGACTCTGACCACTTCTGGACCACACACGCCTTTCACTACTTCTTTTCCCTTGCTCATTTCGTCCCCGCGTACGGCGTCTCCACCGTCTGAGGATAATTCTAACGGCACATCCGCAAAGCCATCCGACCAGCTTCATTTCTGGAATCGTGGACAGATCACGCATTCTTGGTGCCTCGTATTGTCTTCCTACTTCATGTGCATATTATACGGCAATCGATATTACATCCCTGTCTTTCCCCTCCCCCGAGTTGCGGACAGATATAGGGCGTAAGGTTTTCAGGTCGTGTCTAGGTATCTCCTCGTCTCCGAGGGCAAATGGCCCAGGAGGATTCGGCTCGGTGGTGAAAAGCCTGCTCCACGCGAATGTTGGCGATAAGTTATTGTACATACTTCACATTATTCATTCTAAGAGATGACGTATGCTTGCATTTGCAAGTACTGATGCTTGGGATCTCCTCAAGGTCACGACTCGTGATATATTCCATGGAGTGGAAGGAGACGATGGACCATCTCTTAGCACCTGTTTTAAAAAAGCGTATTGACGGCTTCATGATGGGCTAGACGACCAATGCGACCTACGCCTATAGTTTGAAAAGACAAACCGTCAATGCATCTATCCTCAGCCAAACCACACACTCAATGCGAGGGTCTGGAGAAGGTGTTGAATACGTATCCAATCCACCGGATGGTAGACATAGGTCTGCTACCGGTGTCATGTTCTTTCGTACCGCTGCTGAATAATTTGCGCAGCATGATCACGATTCAATCGCGAAAGAGATCGTGATAGTGTGAGGCTCATCCTGGTGATACTGACATTATTCTAGTGCTTTTGAACCTTCGCGCTTAAGGATCGCTGGGCATGGTTGAATCATGCGAGGCAATCGAGTCAGCTATTCTACGGATCATACCCCTCAAGTCTGTTCTTCTCCCTCTTCAACTCCTTGCCCTTAATGTCCTCAACTTCATAAGATTTCGTCACCCTCGTCACCCGTTTCTTCATCCAACCGACCTCTCTTCTTCCACCCCTTGAAACTCTTCTGGAAACTAGCCTCATCTTCAGCTTCCTCGCTCTCGTCACTCTCCTCGTCCTCGTCGCTATGTATTTCGTCGCCTCCCTCACTCGTGTCGTCGGCCGATCGACTTTGCTGCTTTTCAAGTTCGTCCGCAATACTCTCCCCGAGACTAGGCTCATCCTCAGCTTCCTCGCTCTCATCACTTTCTATATCGTCCGACCCACCCTCCATCTCTTCAAGCCTACCGACAATACTTTTCTGGAAGATACTCACATCAATCCACTTTTCGAATTTCCTTCCAACAGCCTTCAAGGTCCCACACTCCACGAACCCTTGCTTCCTATAGAAAGCCGCCGAATCCTTCTGGTTCTTTCCTTCAGAAGGATTCAGTGCCACGGCTGCCAGAACCTCGCGGATGCGCTGACCCCCGTCCTCGTTCTTCCTGGTGGCCAAAGCATCCAATGATACCTTGAGTAGCTCTGTGCCGAGGCCAACGCCCACAACATCATCGCTGAGATAGAGTGAGATGTCGACGGTAGCATCCCACCCCGGTCGTTCAGCCATGTGTGGGAGCGCGTATGCAAACCCGACGACGTGGCTATACTTGACGACCTCGCGATGGTCAGTCCAGATCCGCATACGGCTAGAGGTCGGAGGTGGACTGTACTTGACGGCCACAAGGAACGGTAGATCGTTTTCCTTGGTCTTGGCGTAGATGTTGTGCATGTAAGACTCTGGTTGCGGCTCGAGGCGAAAGGTGGCCGTGGAGCGGAGGATGTAGTGGTTATAGATATCTAGGCATTCCTCGGCATCGCTGCACGTCTTTAATTCTGCCTTCCTGACGCTGACTTTGTAGTCGTCGACGCGGCAAGACAGCTCGCGCATTTCTGGTTGCTACTCTTGAAGCTGCGTGGCTAGATCCAGAAACGGTCGACTAGGCTACTGGATAAGGATGGGGAGGACTTTCCGATCATGGAGAGCAGTATCAGTCGTCGTTAATTGTTGATTGTCAATTGACTGGGTAAGTGTAAGATGCTGTTAGGGGCTCAATCATGAAAGGAAACAGTGATCAAGAATGGAAGTAAGAGAGTCTATTAAAGCTGGTCTGCTTTTTTCTACATTCGGCAGGTGCGTTCGACGTGCACTTACTCAATTGGGCGTGACACAACGGAGAGAGTCGACAACACTTCTGATGGCTCACAGTTTTGCTTTCCATGTGAGGAATAGGGAGGGGGAAATGCAATGATGTACCTACAGGCGATATACCTAGATCTAATTTACTACCACATTAGGGATATCCTTCTTGCTAGGTACATTTGCCGTGATAATTTTTTGGTTCGTCAAGGGACTTCCATAAGTAGGTAAGGTGCCTTACCCATAGAGGTCATGTGACGTGCCTTTGCCTCGGCGGTGGCAGGCGATGGGACGTACGCACAGCATCAAGCGTCTGCAATTATGAAACATATGCTTCCACAAAGCTTCAACAAAGATTCGAAAATGGAAGGCGCAGACGGTGTTTTTCACCTATGGCTAGCCGAGGAATGGAGAGAGCAATGCAGGCAAGCATTACACAGCTGGATAGTCTCTATGATGAATATATCTGGTCAACGCGATGGCCGCCTCGCTGTCGCGAAATAGCACGGGAGAATCCAAACTATATGAAGAGACCAGGCAGAGGGGTTACATTAGATTTGGTGGCGTCTGATAGTCAATCTTATCGCTACCTTGATTGCGCTGCTATGGGCATCACGTGATTCCGTCAACCCGTCGGCTCAACTCAAGTCCATGAGAGCTTCGTTGTCGTAGAATTAACCGTATATGCAACACCACTTGCACACGTCATACATACACATACTTTATCTGTCTTTAGGCTTAGCAAGACTGAGAGGTTTGTGCGGATTTTTAGCTTTGTCTCCCTTTGGTGTTATCGCACCGTGGCTTTGGACGAATCAAGGCTGCGCGTTTTGTGCCGGATTTCGTACAATGCCACAGTCATGGAATTTCTTTTTAGAACAGTCCGAAGTACTTCACACGAATCGCGTAGGTCGATCACAGTCCCAAGAGTCCCAGTGTTTGAAGGATCCCTTGCACATTACCATTGCTGGAAGAGAAAGCCTTTTGCCACTTTGAAGAGTGATCAATGTCTTTGTTCAAGAGTGCTACTAAGTATCTATAATACTATTCCGCTTTCATTTCGTTCCTTCCGAGGTCTCAAGACTACCAGCACATAAGAAACAAGATACGAGTTGAAGACCTCGACACCGGGATTTCCACGAGATCCTCTATTCGATACTTCTACTCAACGACAGCGAGGCTCCAGACTTTGCTCATCCCTTCTACCAACTTTCGATCATGGCTACTAAATCGGATACACCAAAGTCTACGCCTCGTCGGACAACCTTTCTCGTGCCCAATCTTCACTGTCCATCTTGCGTGTCCTACATCGAAGGCACACTCTTTGCCCTCGATCCAAGACCAATATCCGTATCCCATTCCATCGTCTCCCATTCGGTCACCGTCTACCATGAACCCTCTCTTCTAGTGGAGACCATCTCCGAGGCACTCGAGAGAGCAGGCTATGAAGTGTACAGCGTTATCCAGGACACGTCGTCGACTGATGTCAATGCTCCCAGCGACGTGGCGGATAATACAGTCGACAGTGGCCGTGGTCAGTGGTTCGAAAGGGCCATGCAATTGTGGAGGAAGAAGGGAACGGATGAACAAAAAGAGGAGGCGGAGAAGAGGAAGAGACATATCGAACATTGCGACATGTGTCGGGCGGAGGTAGAAGCAGACGCGAAAGAATCATTATCCTCTTCCGCGACCGAAGGCGAGAAAACGCCGCACATTACGAATGCTTCAAGCGAGGAACAGGAGAGGGGTCACCCTGCTGTGATCGTGGACTCGAATCTTCCGCCGGCGAGGATTCTTGAAGCGTCGATTGCTATCGTTGGTATGACCTGTAGCTCCTGCGTTGGCAAGATTACCCAGGTTCTTGAAGCAGTTCCCTGGGTACGCTCTGTCGATGTCGGTCTTCTTACCAACAGCGCCTCTGTGAGGTTCGAGGGCGACCAACATGCGAAGGAGCTAGTCGATATCATTGACAGCACTGGTTACGAGGCGACTATGGAACAAGTGGATGAGATACTATCTGCTGGCAACGCAGTTTCTCAAGCACCGAGCGACGTTTGGCGAGCGTCTTACACTATCGGCGGAATGACCTGCAGTTCCTGCGTCGGAAATGTCACGAAAGCTCTCAATGCCTACTCCTGGATAAGAACGGTAGACGTTAATCTTATTACAAGCAACGCTACTGTCGTCTTCGAAGGCAAGGATCACCAGAATGAAATCAAAGGTGCGATCGAGGACGTCGGATACGAGGCCACACTAGATGATGTGATTGATTTGAGCCGCGATCAGGCTCAAGATGTGCGAAGATCGGTTGCGATCCTTGTTGATGGAATGTATTGCATGCATTGCCCTCCTCGGGTTGAGGAGGCCTTACGCCAGTTTGATCAGCAATTATCTGTTGAAAAATACCCAACCGAAGAAGCCCCAATGTTGAAGATCGCATACACACCTCACTCACCAGATTTCACTATTAGACATATCCTCGCCGCTATCTCAGCAGCTGATCCTGCTTTTAAGCCCTCTATATTCCATCCTCCTACGCTTGAAGAGCGTTCACGGAAGATGCATGCCCGGGAACAACGACGTATCCTACTTCGCGTCGCTCTCTCAGTTACGATCGCTATCCCAACATTCATTATCGGCATCGTGCTCATGAGTCTCATCTCATCAAGCAACCCGACTCGTCAATATCTGATGAGTCCCCTCGGGTCCAGCAGAGTTAGTCGTGCAGAGTGGGCTCTTTTCATCATGGCTACCCCCGTGTACTTCTTCGCTGCAGATGTCTTCCACCGTCGGGCATTGAAGGAGTTACGGGCGCTGTGGAGACCGGGAAGTCCAACTCCGGTCCTTCGAAGGTTCTATCGTTTTGGCAGTATGAATATGCTCATGTCTTTCGGAACCACCATCGCCTACTTCTCCTCTATCGCGCAACTAGCCATAACTGCGACGCGACCGTCAGGAATGACCTCAGCAACAAACTCGTCTTATTTCGACTCGGTAGTCTTCTTGACCATGTTTCTGCTCCTCGGCAGGTTTATCGAAGCGTACAGCAAGGCAAAGACCGGGGATGCGGTTACGATGTTGGGGAAGCTTCGACCGACTGAGGCTATCTTAGTTACTCGTGACGGCGATGCGAGTTCACATTCCGAAAAGAGCACGAGCCAAGTCAGTGTCGACTTACTCGAAGTAGGTGACGTAGTCAGAGTCCTGCATGGCGGTTCGCCACCTTGCGATGGAACCGTCTTGGAAGGAGAATCAAAATTTGACGAGTCCAGTCTCACGGGGGAGTCGAGGCTCGTAGGAAAATCGATCGGCGATACGGTTTATTCCGGGACGGTGAACAAAGACAGTCCGGTCTCGATCCGGATCACAGGGGTCTCTGGAGGCTCTATGCTCGACCAAATTGTTAAAGTGGTACGCGAAGGTCAGACGCAACGCGCACCGATCGAGCGGGTGGCCGACGTTCTCACTAGTTACTTCGTGCCATTCGTCACTTTGATCGCTGTCTCTACTTGGATCATCTGGCTGGCTCTCGGTCTCTCGGGTGCATTGCCACAAGTATATCTTGACTCCAACGTAGGGGGATGGCCGCTCTGGTCGCTGCAGTTTGCTATTGCAGTATTCATCATCGCTTGTCCCTGTGGTATAGGCCTTGCTGCGCCAACGGCTCTATTTGTTGGTGGGGGCTTGGCCGCCCGGCATGGGATCCTCGTTAAAGGCGGGGGCGAAGCATTCCAAGAAGCCAGCGGTCTGGACTGTATAGTCTTTGACAAGACCGGTACCCTGACCGAAGGCGGCGAGCCTTCAATTACAGGTCATGAGTTTTTCTCCAGTGTAGGTGAAGAAGCTGTAGACGAGAGGACGGTTCTTAGTGTCATGAGGAGATTGGAGGAGAACAGCAGCCACCCCGTTGCAAAGGCTGTAGTTTCTTTCTGCGAATCCAAGGAGGTGCGGGACGTGGGAACCCGACGCATTGACGAAATTCCTGGTAAGGGAATGAAGGGCTCTTTCACGACGGAATCGCTGCAGGAACAAATTGTGGAAGCCCTCGTTGGCAATGAGGCTCTGATGGCTGACTACGAAGTGAATATTCCGTCCGAGGCGATCAAGACAATGGACTCTTGGAAAGCTCAGGGGCAATCGATCGCTTTGGTTGCGGTGAGAATTGGTTCTGATACCCAACCACCCGTATTCGACACCTGGAATTTGTCGGCAATTCTCGCAGCGTCAGATCCGCTTCGTCCCGAAGCTCCTGCCGTTATCGAGGCGCTTCAGCAACGAGGCATAGACGTCTGGATGATCTCTGGCGACAATCCCACAACAGCCGGCGCCGTCGGCGAGATGGTTGGGATTGCAAAAGAGAATATTATTGCCGGGGTACTTCCTGACCAGAAAGCCGAGAAAATAAAATACCTTCAAAGAAGTCAAAAGAAAACCAAGTCTTCGTCCCGTTTTGGAAGAAAATACGAATACACCCAGCAAAGGGCGACCGTCGCCATGGTTGGAGATGGTATTAATGACTCTCCTGCTTTGACTGTTGCGGACGTAGGATTTGCTATTGGCTCGGGCTCAGATATCGCCATCTCCTCCGCCGAATTCGTACTCATCGCGTCAAGCTTGACCACTCTACTTACGCTCATCGATCTCAGCCGCACCGTCTTCACTCGGATCAAGTTCAATTTCGGCTGGGCTTTGGTCTACAATCTTGTTGCGTTGCCTATAGCCGCAGGGGTGTTGTACCCGGTAAGGAGTAATGGAGCTCACATAAGGCTCGATCCTGTCTGGGCAAGTTTGGCTATGGCTCTGAGCAGTGTGAGCGTCATTTGCAGCAGTCTACTTCTGAGGAGCAGGTTGCCGGTCATAGGATTTAGGCCGGATAAGAGGGTTCTTCAGTAGCGACCACGGAGGTTCGAAGGTAATCTGGAGGGCCTCTTGTGGGCCAGTGCCCGAATCACAATATCCTTGGGGTTTTCAGACTCTGATGTAAAGCCTCCCGTTGTCCAAGGTTGTTCCACAAGCGTATAGTAGCTGGTAAATAGGGTATAAATATATAACGTCAGTTTACAACGTCTTTTAAACAGTACTAACGTCACTATCGTTTCTGAAAAACATTTGTCGCACTACGATCGAGGGGCAATCATGCCGGAGAGGGCCAGTCCGGTAAGGTACATGTAAAGTAGGGAAAGATTGTGGAAATCTAAAAATAGAACGACCTGTCGCACCCCTTTTGAGAACGCTAAAAAGCCCAGGCAGCTCGACGTGGAGCTGGCGACGCTCATAGTCTAAAGTACATACATTACACCCATACTCTTCCTTGGAGACGAATTCGGCGATACACCTCCAAGGAAGAGGGAATTTCCGTAGAGTTAAAGACTCAAATTTTAGTGGGGGTTGCTCTCATATCGAACGGTGTCGCAGCCTCGTCGTTTCATTAAAAACGAGTGCGCCTGAGCTATCTTCGAAGCAGCACTTTTCGCATCTTCAGGAAATCTCTAGTCGCTTCTCGCACTGACGATGGCGTTTGGGGATGCGGGATGCGTCCCTACGAGTGGGAGGGTTGAGGCTGTGTTATGCACGATACCGGGGTTGAAACATTTTGGTGGTGTGCTGCAAAGCCTCGGCGCTTAGGAAATCGATTCGACTGCGCTCTTGTGAAGAGTATGGAACGTTCACTGCGGCGTCCGCGTACTACAATAACCCCTGTAGGACACTTAGTTTTGTCTCGCTCCAGGCTGTGCCATATGGCTGCCTTGCGAGTCGGCCTCAGAAGACCTCTCAGCCCACGAACAGCCAGCTGAGGGCATGTAGATCGTGCTACTTCATGCCGGTTGCAAGGGCGCTAAATGTGGTATAGAAGGTGATGCTGCTGTCATATCTTGTTTCTTAACCTATTGTCACTTTCTACTTTTCTTCTTCGCAAATCGACCATACTGCTTCCACTCGCCATAAAGCAAACCTTAGACTGCCGTTCGGATTTTCTAAGCTCTTACTGACCGGGCTTCACAATCTGTCCAGGCAAAACTCAATGGATCGACCCAGTCTCCTAGAAAAGGTCTGTCGCGACGAGCTTGGCTTAGGTTCCGTTAGCAGTGACCAATTGCAGAGTGGGGTGAAAAAATACATAGAAGCGTGGGATGTGTTCGCGATACCCGGTGAACAATTTAACGAGTTGAACGATGCCACTGTGAGGGATTATGCCGAAAGATACTTGGACCAAGGCTGGAACAGGGACGAGAGAGTCGAGAAGGGCACCGAAAGGGGCATGAAGGTAGCACCCGGAAAGCACCTGTGGCCGCGTAACAGTGGATCTAAGCGTCTAAGGTATGAGTATCCAAAAGACGCCGACATGTGAGTAATCTTATCGGTGAAGCTACACACGCATTGACGTTGAATAGCATCTGTAACGGGGTGGAGAAGGTTTTCCATCTTTTGAAGCACGATAGTCGAGTAAGTCATCCTCTTACTCACTGGCATTATGGAACAGTTACTCAACCTCATTATTTGGATGTTGAAAGTGACGCGGATTGGCTGATATACTTCACTATACAGGAAGCAATCCCAATTACAAGCTATCCTACGCCAATCAGTGCTCAGAAACGGAAACTCGGCAATAATGCTAACAACGACTCTTCGTCTAATTCAGATACAAGCGACGAAGATTCACCAAACTTCAGGAAAGCCCAAGGTCCAAATCCATGTGATCCGGAATCACTGTACGAAAGGGAGCCGCGAAATCAACAGCCAAAGGGTGATGTCCCCTTTCGAACCCCTACCTTGACGCCTGATAATCTGAGATCGACGACGGCCATATTAGACACTGGCAATGAAAAACACGCGGAGCCCCAGCAAGGACTGGCGAGTCCCTCTTCTCACACAAAGTCTAGATTAACTAGGCGCAAGTCGTCCAACGCGAAGGATATTGGTGGCCGACCAAATCAGCGCACTCTCAAACAAGCCGGCTTCACCGCAGTCAGCAAGCCTCACACATCAAAGGACAAGCGAAAGGATCCTGGTTCGAAAATGGCATCCAACGATGCTGGTCGGGCCCTACAAATCCGCGCCACAAGCCCAACTATTATTTCCGACGATGAGTCTCTGCCCAGAAGTCCACGAGAGCACTTTGGTCTGAAGAATCTTGATGAAGAGCGATTCTTAAAGGAAGAGCACGCGGAGATTTCCTTACAGAATGCAGAAGAGCCCAGCGAAATCGGAACGCCCTCGAAAAGACGCAAAACCGGTGGTCCGTCTATTTTGCGATCGTCGAACACGATTAAGGCAAGGAAGTTACCCAAGCGTCGACCACCACTCGTAGTGCTTCATACAGAAGAGCAGCGTCTCGAGTCGGCATTGTGTCCAACATCAGTCGAAGCGCAATTGTCAGACCCACCACCTGATGAATGTCGTATCCCAAACCTCAGCAAACGCCCCTCCGTCGACGATTCTGTCGGGTCCCCTACACCGAGGGAATTGTCACGTGCCCCGAGCATCGATCTTGGGAATCCCCCGAGCGAGACGACAATATTGCCAGAAGATTCAATATTGCCGGGGCTGCCTCTTGCAGAGAACAGGTCCACGTCGAGGCAAACACCGAACCTGGAAGAGGCCACGTCAAATGTTGAGTCTAGCCATCGCTCAGAATCTCGCTCTTCCGTGAACTTCTGGGTTCTAAGGACCAGCAAGCCACACAATAAATGGATTCATTGGGCGGATGCTACCCTGTTCCACGAAACAATCGATTCAATGTTTAATGCCTTGGGCGACTTTGTTGGAAACCCTTCCTGCGATACTATTGACGTACAATTGCAGACGCCACAAGAGGAATATTCATTCCAGCTACAAAGGGATCACAGCGATAGGTTCGAGGCTATGAAGGCCTTTATGCTACAGATAATAGACGCTAGTCACCGTGGAAGAGGCTTCAACCACACGGTCATCAGCATCTATCTGAGGCTTGGTATTGAGCTGGCTTAAAGGCGTTTAGGAGAGTTCTGTCACCTACAATTGCAGTCCAACGAAGTTTGGAAGCAATACCGCGAAAGCACTTGTGAGGATCCTATTACTATAACCTTCAGGGGCAAGGACGTGCTATTGACCTACCTCGATGTTGCCAATGGCACAGTAGGGGGTCGTGTATGTTTTGAATAATTCGGCAGATAGTCAAGCTGGTTTTTCTGGAGCACTTAGCTTCGCCCGAGGTAACAAACCAACACCGAGAAAGTTGCAAACAGCACTGAAGGTAAGAACGATTGATTCCGGCCCATAGAAAAACCGTCCTCGAACCTTTCTATTGCCTCAGTGCTCAGACCTCCTTTGCAGAATTATGTTTGATGTCCGACAAGTCCTAACCCTAGAATAAACCCTACATTCAACCCTAACTATTTATAAACGACGCTACAAGATATAGTGCAATAGCTTCGAACAATCAACAAGTGCTATAATAGATAATATAAACTATCTATAAAGAGTAGCGTCAATATTAAAATATAATTTTGCTAAAAAATCTAAGAGTAATATTTAATATTTAAGATAAAAATTGATTACAATAATAAATAAGTCTTATTTGAGCAAAAATATACAACAATATTTGTAAATATATTTAAGAATAGTTTTATAACTTGTATAAAATAAAGTATTATAATTAGAATAATTGTATTTGCAAATACTATATATATGCTTGTTATATATATTGTGTTAATAATTGTTTACATTTTGTCGATATTTGTTAATCAAAAATAATTAGAAATTGCAAGATTGTTCTACTATAAAATATTACAAATTGCAAGATTGCTCTATTATAGAATACTTAAATATAAGTTAAAGTTGCGTAAATATAATTTTAATTTTAGAAACAATTTTAAACGAAGCAATAATTCTATTTAATTTGTTAACAAGCTTTTTTTTTAATATTTAATTTTTTAAGAGATTATAATATGTGTGCGCTATCTAATTAGTTTTAATATAAAGAAACTATAAGTAAAAGTTAAATTAAAATATTTAGCAATTAATTTTTTTTATTTAGCAATTGTTTAATATAAGAAATTGTTAGATAATAAATAATTAGAGATTATAATACTTTAGTTTGTCGAATTAAGAATAACAATAAAGATTGTAACAAGACTTTATTGTTAATATAATTCTAAAATATTATCTCGAAATTTAGAACTTAATTGTAAAAAAAAAAATTCGATATATTATTTTATTTTATAAGTATTAATGCTAACAATTAATTATTAATATATTAACAATAAATACAAATCGAAAGCTTTATAAATGTATTACTATTGTGCGTTATCTAGTGATTAATAAAAAATCTAAATTTAAACTTAATTTATACTATTTTTAGTATTCTTAACATTCTTGGCGATATTTTTGACATTCTTGGAGATTCGATTCGTTTCTAATATTGAAATCGAGAATTAAGTCGAGTCGAATCGAGTCGATTTCAAAATAATAGAAATCGAATTGAATTTTGAATCGATTTCTAATATTGAAATTGTTAAGTCGAATCAATTTCTAAAGTTGAAATCGAAACTCGATCTAACAATTAGTCTAACGTTAACAAAGAACTTCTCGAACTTGTATTATACTTATACTTGCAAAATTGCTAAATATATTAAACTAAAGTTTAACAATATTAGATACAAAATTATTTTAAAAAAATTAAACATTTGCTAACTTAAATAATTAATCTTTTAATATTTAAAAATTAGTAATAAAATCTCTTTCTAATAGCAAAAATAAAATCGATTGTTTATTTTAGAAGATTAGCTCGAAATCTTTATATATATATATATTAAATATCTTCTTCTTAAACAATCGATTATCGATATATATTAAATTGTAATTAACAAGATTTGTAACAATAGAATCTAATTAATATAATTAATAAAAAACAATATTATTGTAAAAATATATTTAATTAACTCTAAAATAAAAAATATTTTAAGAGATAAATCAAGACAAAAACTAATAAACTTATAATTAAGAAATTTGCAATATATTAATATTATTAGCAAAAACAAAATAACAAGTTTAACTATAAATAGTTGCAAACAATATTTTACTTCTTAAGTTAACAAATTATTTGTATAAATTTAAAATATTATATATTATATATTTGTTTTCGATTCAATTGCAATTCTTGTTTAATATTATATTCTTGTTTAATATTATATTCTTATTACATTAAATTTGTTAAGAAGAATAATAATACAAGCTTTTATTATATTAATATATATATACTTAAATATTTAAAAAACAAATACAAAAATGCAATTATTTAAGACTTAATTTTGTTAAACAGCAAGAGTAAACAAATTTATATAAAGATAATATCGAATTTTTATTAAATAATTGAGAAGTAGTAAAAGAATATTGTTACGCGTAAGAACAAGCTTAAAAATACAAATATTGCGTTTATTTATAATTTAGAGAAACTATAGAAGTTAAAAGATGCGCAAAAATACAACAACTTTGTAAAGATATCTTTAAAAAAAAAGTATACGCATTATTAAATCTAAGATTTTGCATAAATCGATATCGAGTAATACTTGTATTTCTCGACAAACTATTCTTTTGTAATATATTAATATACAAAAAAACAAAAAGACTCTAAACAATATTGAGTCTAATTAATAAAGTAATTTTGTTATTACGCACGCAATTTAAATTGTATTTAAACTTATATTGTTAGATTAATTGTATCAATATATTGTTTTACTATAGAGGTTTCTTATATTAATCTAATTGCATATTAACTTTGTTGTAAGTTAAATACTTGTTTGTTAAATATCTTAAAATAATTCTATTGCGCAGACGCAATATCGACAATTCGGAGTAACTCTCTAGAAATTCTATTAGTGACTCGAGACTTTTGAAGTTGTTATGTCAATATCTTAGTCTTGAAGTTACATTAGCAAGTTTAGTTAATCTCTAATAGATCTCGAACATTATCAAAAATTTAAGAAATATATCAAGAGTTATTCGAACATTACTTATGTTGTTAAGTTGCGTAATGCGTCTATCTATTTGTGCATTGTTAAGATCTATAGATGCACAATCAATTACGCGCAATTAATTGCGCAACTATAGAAGATACTTCTGCTTGCACATTATTCTCGCGTAGAAATCTTACAAATTGTTCGATTTTGTTATACAAATTACTATAATATAAGCAAGTAACAAATAAAGATTTAATCGAAGTACTGCGAGAGTTCGTGCGTATCTCGAATATCAAAATTATACTTTTTGTTAAGTCTTTTTTGACTTTTTAAATGCATGTTTCCTAGAAGACTTCGAGTTGTCCTCGGACTTGCCTCGGGTTATCTAAATTATCTTAGCATCTTAAATTTAGGACATTGGTTTCTCGAATTGTCAATAAAGCAAATCGACTCTTAAAAAAAGATTAAATAAGAATAACGCAAATAATAGTATTGTATTAAATAAAGTCTTTGCAGAAGTTTAAGATTGTTTTCGAGAAAATAAAAAACGCAGAAATTGTCTACTATAACGACAATAGATATTTTGTAAGTTAGAAAAAAAATAGCAAAACGCAAAATTATTTAATAAAAATATATTAGCAATAGCAATAAAGTTTAGCGCGTGCAACTAATTAAGCAATAACAAAACTTATTAATTTAATAATAACAAATATATATTTATTTTTTATACTTTAATTATATAACTTGAATATCTTTAATATATTCGAAATTAAAATTTAATACAAAAGTAATATTAATTCTACTTAATTTTATAGAAGCTATATAATTACTAATTGCATCTTATATATATCGAAAGAGAGAAATTTAAGATCTATTATTAGTACTTATTGTTAATAATTATCTATCTTAACTAAGATAAAAATGCAGTGTCGACAAAACAAAATTGCACAAATGCAATTTTGCTTATTTTAGTTACTTCTTCTTGCTCTCTATACTAAATAAATTGTTGTCAAAATTAATCTTTTTTTTGTTATACTTTGTGTTTAGATCAAATTCTCTCTTGTTGTCTTTATCAATATTGTCTTTCAATTCAAGTTTCTTTTTATTTAGTTCTCTCTTGCTATAGTTATCAGTTCTCTTTTTATTTGTCTTGCTCTTAATTAATCGAATAGCAATTTTCTTTTGCTTCTTCTTTATCTTAATTAAAGCTTTAATTAACTTTAGATTGTTTAATTTGCAAATAGAAATATCGCGAGATCGAATCTTAAAAATAAAAGAGAAGCTCTTCTTAGCAAAATTAACAAAACAAATAGTCTAATTATTTGTTTTTAACTTTTTTTCTCTAAATTTAAAAATAATAAGCAAGTTCTTTTGCTTAAATATATTTTTGTTTAATTTTATAATTTCTTTTGTAAAATTGTAAGAATAATCGATCGATATCTAAACAACAATTTTAATTAATTTTCTTTAGAACAACTTATTATTGTTAGTTATATAATTTTTATACAAGAAACAAATAAAGTATAAACTCTTGTTATATTTTTTCTTTTTTATTAGACAATAAATATCTTTAGTTTAGTTGTAATAATATTTTGCTTAATTCGAATAAATAATATAATTTTTGCAATTCTTTTTGTTTATATAGTAAAAGTCTTTCGAGATATAGTCGAGCAAAATACGCGTTGTTTTCGAAAAGTTATTGCTATTAAAATCGACAAATTATATATTTTTTTAAATATTAATACTCAATTATTTAAGCGCAACGCTTACAAAATAATTATCAAAACAAACTTTAATCTAAAATATATTAATTCTCTTTTAATTTTCGAGAGTATTAATTTTTTATTTTATAACAAGCTAATAGTTCTTAAATACTTCAAACTTGCATTTCGATATTTTTTCTAACTTTTTATACAAATTTGATTTCTTAATATTAAATATACAATAAATTTTGCTATATTATTTCTTCTCTAATTTATAACATTTACAATTATTGTTAATAGTAATATTGCGCTTGTTTTTTTTAATCTTCTTCAAAAAGATATTTAGTTTTTTATTACTTTTAATGCGTTTTTTTCTCTTTGCGTTATTTTATTCTTTTGACAATTAACTTTGCGCAATTACTTCTTCTTTCTATAATAAATTAGCACATAAACTTGCGTTTTCTTGACTTAATTTACACAAGTCTTATCTTTATATTAATATTATTGTTTTTTATTAAAATCTTATTATTTATAATCTCTTCTTTTTTATTTATTTTGTTGTCAATATTTATATATTTAGTCTCTTTCTCAATTATATTGTTCTAATCAATATATAAGTCTTTGCTTAACAAGTTTATATTAATAGTATCTAATCTTTTGATTAACAATATTGTCGAAAATAATAGAGATGTTGTTATATATAATAATATTGTCTATTATTTTTGCGCTAGAGACAACAAAATTAAAGAACAAGAGCAAAAAACAAAAGCAAAAGCAAAAGAAGCAATTAAGTAAATAAAGGGAAAAATTGTGTTCGATTATTGTTCGTAAAAAATTAATTTATAGTTAAGTTTCGAGTTTTCGAAAATTATATTAATAGAATTTAAGTATTGCTTTGTTTGCTTAATAGATAAATTAATATTAATATATCTATAAATTTTGCTCTATACTTTTGTTACAATATATAAGAGTAGAAAGATAAACAATTTTGTAAATTTAATTGTAATCTAAATTTATAGCAAATAAAGTTAAAAAAACAATAATTTTAGTAAATCGAGTTTTATTCGATATCTATATTGCGTAAAATCGAAGAGTTGTTTATAAATATCTAGTTAAATCTAATTTTCTAATAATTTTAATTTAATTTTAAATAAATTTTTTTTCAGTATTAGATAAAGATAGCACTTAATATATTAGAATATTTGAATTTGCTCTCTTTCTTAATTGTGCAAAAATAATATCTATCTATTTAGTCTTATATACTATAGCTTGTTATTGTATAAATACGTTAAATTACAATACAATTAGACTTAATATATTATATAATTGTTTTCTTAGTGCGCATTATCGAACGTTAAAAAAAAGAAAGAAGTTTCTTAAATTAATTGTTCTAATAGTTATTAGCAATAGTATTGCAATTAAACTTAATATACTTGACAAAACTATTATTAAGTAATTTGTTATTATAAATTAATTATTTTTTCTTAAAAATAATTCTTGCAAGTTAATCTTATTTTTTTTTGCAATATTTTTCGATTATCTTAATTGTTTTTATATTATATTGAATGCAAATTAAACATATTGCAATTTATATAAATTATCTTAACTTTAGTCTTCGATTAATTTTGCTAAGGTTAGCAATACAATTAGTAATCTAATAAGTACTTAAATTCTATACAATTTAGCTTTATTACTAATATAAATCTCTAAAATTAATAAAATATATATTTTTTTAACTCGTTAATTCTACAACACAATTAAACTCTTGCAAAGATAATTTTGTATTATTTGCATTTCGACAAGTAGATCGAGCTAAACGTGTCAAGATATTTTCCAAATTCTTTAGATTTTGCAAATCTATAAACACAAATTTAAACAATTATCGAAACTATATAATCGAGTACACTAGACACTAGAACTATTTATTAGAAACAAATAAAAAATTATATTGTTTTTTGCAAACTTATATTATAATTTAGATATAATATTGAGTTCAACAATTGTTATTGTTATTTTAACAAGTATTATTTTGTTTATCAATCTAATTATTTAACAAGTTCGATTGATTGTTCAACTAATTGTTCGACTAATATTGTATTATTTATTTAGACATTTAATTTTTGCATATTCTATATTCGAAGTCTTGAACAATAGTATTGCTTTACTTGTTTTAATTAACGTCGCAAAGCGCAATCGAAGCAACAATGTACAATCTATTGCATTTAAATTTATATACATTGTTTTATCTTATTGTCTATTAAATGCTTTTAAACTTATTTGTTAATTTAGCAATTACATTACTTTGATTCGCACTTTCTTTAATTATTAATTTATTTTATCTCGCGATCTTTGTTACTATATCTTTAACAATTCTCTAAGTCTTTTATTTCTATTTCGTAGTTCTTGTTGCTACAATTTTAGTTGTTTTAATAATATTTTATTTTCGCTTTGCAATCTTTATTGCTATATCTTTTGTTATTTTGTTAACTTGTTTGATGTTAAGATTCTTTCAATTGTTGTTATATAGCAAATTGTACATTTCTTAATTACAAAAATTATTAATATAGAAACTCTTGTTTGTTTTGTTTGTCAAAACAATATAAGCATTGCGTTTAATAATTGACAACGTTTAGAATTAACGCAAATCTAGATTTTATTAATTTAATTAATATTCTTAACTAAAACAATTTGCTTCAATTATTCTATAAATACTATAAGAAAAGTTATTATTGCGCTATTGCAAAGCATCTATTAGAGTTTCTTAATACTATATTGCTTTCTCTTTACAATTATATTGCTTATTATTAGAATCTTAAATTGTTATTACAATTAGTAATTGTCTTATTAATATTCTTTCAATGCAACTTGAGATTTTTTGTCTTGTTCTTCTATTATATATTTGTTTCTTTGCGCTAAATATATAGTTTTAAGTCTATATTTAATCTTGTCGAATCAAGTTGTTCTTGTTGTTCTAAATGTAAAAGTAACAACCTATTTCGCAAGTTTATTTATCGATATTTGTTGTTTTAACAATATGTTTTTAACAAATAGTAGAGAAATAAATGCAAACAAAACAACTATTTACTTACAAAAAATTATTCTTCTTGCGATAGAAAAAGATGTTCTCGCTTTTAAGAGTTTTTTTTTCTTCTGTATTTAATCTTTTATAACTTGTTAATAACAAATAAACAAATCGAGAGCTTTAATAAAATTAAGAATTTGAAGATATTTAATAATATTTGCAACGCGCCTTTAATGTCTAGAACTTATATTAATTATTTTAAGTTTATTCTTTATATTTAAATTAATTGCTTAGTAAGACAATTTTAACTCTTATAATTGTAAAGCTCATATAATTTTAATTTTTTTATTTGTGTCAATTTAATTAATTGTAATATTATTTTAATCGAACGTTATATTAATTTAATTAAATGTTCTCGAATTATTATATAATAATAGATTGTTTATTGTTTGCATCTTAATCTTTCAAATATTATAATACAAAATTTATTTTTAATAGTTTAAATACTTATTAGTTCGATTATATTGCAACTTAATTTCTTTGTATATTGTCTCTCTTGTTAAATTGTTGTATTTAATTAAAGCTTTATATTTCTTTATATGCGAAACTCAATAATTTAATATATAATACTTAAGAAAGTTAAAATGATCTATTAAATCTCTTTTTTTTTAAACTTGCAAAAAATCTTCTTTAACTTATTAATACAATACAAGACATAATTTATATAACGCAATATTTTATTATTGTAAGTTTAATAATATATTAATATAACAAAGTCTAGAAACGTTCGAATACATAATATTGTATACAATAAAATTAAAATAAGCAAAAAAACTATTACAAAAATTAATTAACGTAAAATCGACTTCTACTTATTGTCTATTTATTGCTTAACTTTATTAAAATAATTAAAGTATTTAACTTTTACGTATGTTGTTACAAGTTAAAAGCGTTGCTCAAGCTAATTTATTATACTTTTTTTCGAAAAATAGAGTTATTTTAATTTCTCTTAAATTGTAAAATATAATAATCGATAAGTTTGCAAACTTATTTAAGCAAATAATTTACAATATTGTTGTTATAAAGTTGATACAAAATATTTATTATTATTGTATTATAAATATTTACAAATTAATGCTTTTAAATAAAGTTCTTTATCGAATACATTTAGTCTAAATACTTATTCAAAACTTTATTTTTAATCTAGTAAAAAAATTGCGTTTAAGTACTTTCGTAAATGCGACTAAATCAATTAATACGTATATTTTTGCGTTAGATAGATAAGATTGTGTATATATTGCAATGTTAATTGCTTTTAACATTAATAATTAAAATCTATTTCTTATAATCGATATTTATGTCGATCAATATAGAATAGTTACGTCGAATATATTTGTTAATATAAAGAATAAATATCTTTTTAATAACAAAAGTCTTAATGCCTATAAACAATCAATTAAAATAAATACTTTATAAAAAATTTCTTGCTTTTACGCTTAAGAATTATTTTTATCGCTTAATAATATAGATTAATCTTGATATCTATATTCTTTGATTTAACAATTAAAAGAAAACTTAATTAAACAAAGTTTAAGCAAGTCTAATTTCTTCTTATCTTGTTATTAAGATTTTCGATTGTTATATATATCGAATATATTTACTTGTTGTTGTGCATTCTAGTTAACACAATTTTGTCAATAAACAATATAATAAACAATATAATTGCTTTATTCGAAAGACTTAATTAAGTTCTTTATTACTAGTTTCTTGTATAAAACTTATTATATATTTGAATCTTTTTTACTATTTTTTACTAATAAACTAACTAATATATTAGATTGTTTGCGAACGTCAAATAATTAATAAGAAATTCGATTGTCTCTATTATCTTTGAATGCTAAACTATATAAAATCGATTTTGCAACACGCGAATTGTTTTATTTAATTCGAATTAAGTATATATCTAGACGTTATTGCAATCTTTATAGAAAATATAATACAAATTGTTTTGTTATTCGTTTAAGCTTTTAAAGCTTAAGAGATTGTACAATAGTTTAAAATCAATATTGCTAAAAAAATTATTTATATTGTTAATTATATATTTAGATTATAGCAATCAATAAATTATAATATAATTAGTCTAATTATTAAATAATTAATATTTTTTTTTGTTTATTAAGTTAAAAGAAGATTACAACAATCTAAATATATTAACAATCGAATATTTTATTAAATACTCGATTATCTTTTTATAGATATCGACTTATATAGTTATTTTTATTGTTGTAAACTTTGTCTTTAGTTGCTTTTTCGAGCTTTCAACTTTAATCTTTTTTTTGTTTATTCGAGTATTATTCTTTTTTAATTCTTTGAAATTGTTATTGTTATTATCTTTTTTAATAGCAAATTTAAGATCTTTTTGCAATTAACAAAAGTTGCGCTTTAATAATAAAATTGTTGTGCTAGAAAGTTGCGTTAAAGATACAATACTATTTGTCTTTAATCTAATCTAAAGAGTTAAAAGCATTCGAATTGTAAACTTTGAATAATTGTTCTTTATATTTCTTAAGAATATATAGAATTAATTAACTAATTTTGTTATTTTAAGTTAATCTATTATTGTCTATTTTATTTTTACAAAAGATTATAAGTTTGTGTTGTTGTTATTTAAGTTAATTTAACTTAATGCTTCTTCTAAAAGTTTTCAACAAAATTGCTTGCTTAATAGTATAAAGCATATTCTTAAATATTGTTGTATACAAGCAAAAGATATAATTTTTTGCAAACAAAACAAACACTTGTAATTATATATATTTTCTCTAGTTATCTTTGTATTTGTTTGCAAAAAAATTCTCAATAATTGTAAAAAGAATTGCTAAGATATTCAAGTTTAATAACAAAATATATTGCTTTCATTATATTAAAAGACAATAAACTATTAAAGATAAAGTTTTCTTTAAATCTAAAATAAATCGAAGTTAAATAAAATTAATTTAATTAACAATGTTATTTTAATTGCAAAGACTATATATTTAACTTTGCTCTTGTCGACTCTTTGCTTACAAAACAATTAGCAAGTTAATGAAACAAATATATTAAATCTAAAAAGTATAAATTATTTAAAAGAGATTGTTTCTTTGTTAAACAAATATTAAGTTACAATTATTCTAATAGTATTACAATTCTTGCAAATTAATTATTTTGAAATACTCTTTACTTACATTTTTTTGCTTATAATTTTTATATATTTACTCATATATTATATATATAATTTATAAACTTACTTTAACTTTCTTTATACATTCGATATATTGTATAGTATCTCTTTATATATATAAATATATTATAAGTTAGAATCTTGTTTTTTGTTACAATTGTGCGTTTATGCAAGATTTCAATTTTGATAATAAAGAATAAAACAATATTTAACAATAAGATTCTAGCTTCTATTGCTTTTTTTATTGTAATTTATTTTTTAAGTTTGTATTTAATAATATACTTAATATATTCGATATCGATTGTAACTTTAGCAAAAAAAAGACAAAAAATCAAAAAAAAAAGAGAAGAACATAAATTAGAGAGATATAATAAAAAAAACGTTTAAAATATTGTAACTTCGATAACATCTTTAAGAGAAAAAATAAATTGTAAGACAATATCAAAACATAATTAAATTAAGTCAAAATATTATACTTTTATTTTTGTGAATTATTATTTTGTTACAATTGCGCGTTTACGCGAGATTATAATTGTGTTAATAGAGAACAAAAAGATAGTTAACAATAATATTCTAGATTTCTATTGCTTTGTTTATCTTAACTTATTTCTTAAAAATAAATTTAACAATATACTTAGTATATTCGATATTAATTGTAGCTTTAACAAGAAGAAAGCAAGAAATCTAAAAGAAAAAATAAGTTAAGTTAAAAAGATATAATAGAAAAAAAAATCAACAAATTGTACTTAAAATATTGTTAAATTATATTAGAATATTATATTTTTTTTCTTTCGAATCTTGTTTAAATTTTGCTATAATTGCGCGTCTATATAAGACTTTAATCTTAATAATAGATAAAAACGTTTAAGAGATTATAAATTAGTAAAGGCTTTAAAGAATTCGATTATTCTAGCTTATATTTACTTATTAATAGAAAGAAATTGTCGAACTATGTTAGATTAAGTCGAATTATATCAAATTTTCTTTTTTCTCTTATCATATTCTCTTTCTCTTAAATTAATAGATCTATTAAAGTTTTGTTTATAAAACTATTTAATAACAATTAACTTGTTGTTCTTCTCTTTCTATTTTACTTCTTAATATAGTTAAATTACAAATATGCATTTTGCGTTAAAGACTTATTAAGTAAAAGCAATAACAATAAAGATAATAATAACAAGATTGCTATATTCTCGCTTAAGTACAGCTAATATTGTATTTAATTAATTGTTGTAAAGCGTTTCAAGTTATTTTCGCTTAACATTAATTGTTTTATTAGCAATTAATAGAGTTTCTTCTTGTTTTGTTCTTCGAAATCTAATATAGCAATTAAGACACTAATAAAGTTAAGCTTTAAATAATAGAATATTAAATTAATTTTAGTTATTAGTTTGCTTAACAAATTGTTTATTGAAAGTAACTACTATAGCAAGATTAATTGTATCAAATATTATATATGTTATTCGAACATATTATTTTCTCGTTTTATAAAAGAATAAATACAATATTGTTGTTGCAAGATAAGATAAAATTAATATTATTAAAGCAAGCAAGATTCTAGACTTTAGAATTGTTTATCAAAATAATAAAGAAGTTTAAAAAACAAAAAATCTAATATTGCATCTATATAACTATTAGCTTACAAATATAGCAATAATATATAAACTCAAAATTAAACTAGACAAACTTATTAAAAAAATAATAATTAATTGAATAAAATTGAGCAAAATTATAATAACTATCGCAATTATAATAATTAATCGATTTAATACTAGAAATAACTTTAAGACTACTTTTATTGTTGCAATATCAACGCTTATAAATTAATAAATAAACAAGTTTGCAAAGCATCTTAAATTTAATATTTTTTTAACATTATTAAGTATTATGCTCTCTTAAAGATAATTAAATTTGAAGCGTTATATATAATATAAATAGCAAATATTGTGCTAACTATATACAACAAAGTTATTAAATTCTATTTCAAATTTTTATCGCTTAAGAACTTGAAAACGTTTAAGAAAAAATTAAGTTAATAAAATAAAATTTAAGATACAACTAGCGTGATCGTCGGGTCGAGTTTCAACTCGATTGAATTGACTCGCCCAATCTTGATCCTAGAATTGGGCAAAGGGCTAGCCCAATCGGGTGAATCAAACGCATAAGACGTGTCGAGCGCTTAACTCAACTCGCCCGATCACGTGACGTCACGTGACGCGCTAATCATATGCGATTAGCGTGGACCCTGCGCTAGCTCAATCGGGTTAGCGCATAGATAAGATAAGATAAGATAAGCGAATACTAACGCGACGAAGTTAGCTTGGATTCTTGGCATTGACTCGACGAAACCCAATCCTAAAATCGAGTTCGCGCCTTAACTCTGGCCCAACCCTACGAGGTCCAAGAGAATAGATTGAGTTAAGAAAAAAGTGTTCAACCCAATTCAACGATTACACTAGATACAACTTGTAAAACTTTGTATTATATTTACTTTTATAGAGTTGTTTTTAATAAAATTTATATTATTAAGAATTATATAACACAAATATTTGTTGCTTGTTATACTAATAGGAATCTTAACGCTTACAAATAATTTTAAGCAAACTAGCACAATCTTTGCTAGTTTATCGCTCAATAATCAAACATATTATATAAAATAAAATAGTAAATTTGATTTTCGATCTAATATATAACAAAGAGAATAACAAAAAAATATTAACAATAAATATAAAGCGAAACAAATTGCACTAAGTATTAGTTGTAAAATCGAAAATACTAAACAATTTATCTTTGCTATTGTTGTTAAATTAATTAATTTCGTTAGACTAACAAAAGTTGTTAATTTAACAAGAATTGTTGAATTGACAAAATAATAAAGAGAAAAAAGACAAGTTTCGCTTTTTTAATTGTAAAGTCGTAGCAATTATATTAAATATACAACGAAAAAATATATTTTAAAAATATGTTTATATTTAAATTGATTAATAAAAATACAAAGACTCTTTTATTAAAGCAAAAAATATATACAAGACTTTCGATATTATTTTATTGTAAATCTAAAGAAAAGATTATTTATTATGCATTTTATTATCAAGATTTTGTCTTCGAACAAGCTAATAATACTTTTTTAAAACTTTTTGTTAAAACCTTTTTAACAAGACGATATATCTTTTTTCGAAACAACGTTGTTAAATAAGTCTCTTTGTATATGCACTTAAATTGCATTAAAAATAAATCTATAAAGAGAATCGAAATACAAATTATATTAATTATATATAAATTTTGTTGCATATCGAAATATTTAAGATTAACAATAAGATAAAGCTTGTTTTAATTGTTTTTTTTATTATATAATTAGACTCGAAATTTTATTGTATTTACGCAAAGTTTTTATACAATTAACATATTAATTGCAACAATAATATCGAGCTTATATATTAAAGTTTTATATATTTTATCTTTCTTAAAATTTATATTAATTTCTTATATTTAATATATTTTTAATGCAATTAAAACAAAGCACACGCGTAAAGAAAAGATATTACTCTTACTTAAAACGATTTTTAATTTCAATAATACTTAATTAAAATATCGATTATTTTAATTGTTAATACAAAAGACAAGAGATTAAAGCAAATTAAGTCGGGTTACTAAAAGATATAGCTTAATCAATTAAAGAGATTAATTTAGATATAATTATTAATTTAGCGATATTTATTAAGATAGATGTTTTCTTTTGTTTGTCTTAAGAGAAGCAAAAGTTAAAGCTTTATTATTAGAAAGTTTAAATCTTAATTAACAACTAAATTCGATTTCGTCTCTTAATAGATAACAATAAAAATTGCGCACATAATAGATTGCAAATATGTTTGCAAATTTAATAATTAAATATAATTATTAGTTATCTAATAATATGTATGCTAGATCTTTAAGAGTTTTAAATCTTCGAACATTTCGATTAAGAGTTAAATTGATAGTTGCGTTAGCTAATTGTTAATATACAATAAAAAAGACTTAATTAATTTGCGAATATAAAAAAGAATAAGAAAGAAAATTAGACACTTGCGTTATTTGCTTAATCGATTTAAATTAAATTAATATTTAATACTTAACAAATTATTAATGAATAATAAGAGCACAATCTCAAGTAAAGTCTTTGTGCATATAACAAACTTTGCAAAATACTACAATTTTAGCAATAATTATTAAATTGCGAAGTTACTCTCTTTATTTACAAGTTAAATACAAGAGATTCGAAATCTTTGTCGACTTCTATTTATCTTTGCGCGCTAATAATTCTTTTTATATCTTTTATCTTTGCAATTCTTCTTTAGTACTTGTTTTTTCTTAATAGACAACTTCTTTTTTTTATTCTTAAGTTGCTTATGCGTCTTCTTTGTTAATATTATCTCTTTATTATTTGACTCGATTGTAGTTTTGCGTCTCTTTATCTTCTTTGCGCTCTTAAACTTCTTTTTGCTCTTATTAGATCTAAGATATGTAAATTTTTTTATCAATAATTACTATTATTTTTTGCTAATAGATTGTCGAACGCAATTTAACTTCAAAAGCTATTAATATGTCTCTATTGTTATTAAAAATAATTATTAAAAATTTGTTTTATTACATATTTAAAAGAAAACTTTTATTTTTAATTAAGTTGTATCTTATTATTAGCGTTAACAACAATTATTAATAATATTTGACGAAAAAAATCTATATATAAAAAGAGCTAGAACTTGCTTCAATTATAATAATCGTTAACAAAAGTTTAAAATTAATAAAGCAAAAAATACTTCTTTGTTATAATAATCAACGCAATTAACGTATTATTAAAATATATTGTCGAACAATTATCTTTTCTTGCATAATAAATATATTGTATATATTAATATTCGAAAAAATACAATTATTTGCAACAAATATAAGCAAAATTTGCTTTTTGTCGATATATTTTTGCAATTTTGCTTTAACAAAATCGAAGCTATTTTGTTGTAAACAAAATTAACAAACTTTAATTTCTAAATTTAGTATAATTAGAAAATATAGACAATCTTGAAAATTATAATTATAATATATAGATTTATTTAAATATCTTAGTTTCTTTGCAATTTTTATTCAAATTTTTTTTTTATTTAATTAGTATTCTTGTTAAATTAAGTTAGCTTATCTATAATATTTTAACAAAATTAGAAAAAATTAATTTAACACAATATTTTTATTAAAGTAATCGAAATCTCAAATCTCAAATATTTATATATTTAATTATTGCGTTTTTATTTTAGTTGCAAAGAATTATTTACTTTAACTTTGCAATACTTTGCGTTTTGCTTAAACTTATACATATTAAAATTTCTTAAATTGCTTTTATTATTTGAGTCTCTAATTATTATATAAAATCTTATATCTATTCAACGTTCTCTTAGATATTTATTTTATCAATTTATTATAAAAGTAATTCGCGACTTTTGTTGCAATTGTTAACTTTGTCTCAAATTTAATATTTTTGGTTAATTAATAATTGTTATATTACTTTCGCGAAGAACTTCAATTTTACAAATTTGCAATTATTAATAATTCGAATATTATATATCAAACTTCTACAATATAATTAAAGAAAAAATAATTTCTTAAACGTTTTTCTATTTAGAAGAGTATTAACGAAGCTTATTATTATAACTTAATAGTTTCGAGCAACTTAATTAAAACATTTTCTTTTCTTTAATTTGTTATTGCATTAATTTTTAAACAATACAAAGATAATAATATAAAGTTGCAAATATTAAAACAAGCAACAAGTAAAAAAGAAGAAGTTGTTAGCAATTACTAAAAGTTGAAGTCAATCTTAAAGCTTTATAATAGCTTAGTTACTCTTTTAAGAGAACAATATTGCAAAAATAATTCTTAAGATTAATTTAATAATAAATAATATTAATATAATTTGCTTCTTTGCAATAAACATATTTTAGCTCAAATCAAAAGAAACTTATATCGATAGCTTAAAGTTAATCTATTATAGTTATAATTTATTTCGAATATTTGTCAAACAAAATATATTAGTCTTTCGAGTCTTAAGGTAATAAAATAAACAAACTTTTATAAGAAACAAAGAATAATAATATACGCAACTCAAATTGTTATAAACTTAAACAAAAATTAATAATTAAAAAGATAAAAAGATAAAAAAAGTAAAAATTAATATTGTTTAACATCTTCTTATAATAATAGACGCGCTAACAACTATTAAAATTATAGAGTAAATCGAATTGCTAACGCAAAAAGTTCTACTTTCGATAAATATTTTAAGTAATAAAAAGAGCAATTCGAATAACAACAATTACAAGTTTACTCTTACGTTATTGTTCTCTTTTACTTTGTCTTTCAAATTTACTTTTATATTATTGCTCTTTTTTACTTTATCTTTCAAATCTACTTTTATAATATTATTTTTTCTTATTTTAATTCTTAAGTTTATACTTACTTTATTGCGCTTTTTTACTTTTTTTCTCAAACTTATATTTATATTGTCTCGATTCTCTTTGTTATTAATAATATTAAATTTACTTTAAAGTATTGCAAACAAAGTTAAAAGCAAAATTAATAATTTGTTACAAGATATACTACGCGAAGTTGCAAACAAGATACACAACAATATATCTAAAAATAATAACAATATTGTAACAAGTTTGTAACTTGACATTACTATTATTACAAAAAAATATACAAACATATTTAAATTAACATTAACGTAAGTACGAAGAGCTTAAAAGACAAGCTCTATATCTTGCAATTAAGATATTGATTTATATTATTATTAAGATTTAATTATTTATATCTATTGTTATGCTTGATTATATTAATAAGAAGAGATAACAAAATAATTGAAATATACTAAAATATCTTTATATTAAGTTAAAGAACGTCGAAGCTTATTAACAAATTTTATTAAAAAGTTTGTTTATAAAAATTGAATATTTTAACAATATATTGTAAATTAAAAGTAAATAAGCAAAAAATAATTTAAATAAATTTTTTTTTTTACTAATATAAGTTCAAGAATATATATTATTTCTTCGTAAATTAATTAATGATAAAGTATATTAAACTAACGTAAACAAATCGAAATAATAATAAGTCGAATATTTCTCGAATAATAGACAAATATCGCTCTCGATTAATAAAACGTTAAGATAAATAATTTTGTAAGTTATTTGCATTTGTTTGCAAAGAAGCAAGCATATAATTTAGCAATCTATTGTTCTCGCAAAATAAGATAGATGTTACTTGTCTCTATATAGAGAAAGACTTAATAAAAATATATAAAAATTAGTATAAAATCTTGCTTATTAATGTTACTTAATAAGTATAAAGATATTAACAAATAAAAATTAAGAAATAAAGCAATTTAATATTCAAAGATGTATTCGATCTTAATAAATAACTTTATTATAAAAACATTCAAAGAAGCAAACTATTAAATTAAGCATTGTTATTTAATTTTACAATATTTAATAATGCTTTATCTCGCTTATAACTTAAGCGAAGCTCAATTATTAACAAAATTGTTTAAATAATAAGAGATTAATTGTTAATCAAATAAAGTTCAATAAAATAAATAAAAAGACTTCGAATTATAAGCAAATAATTTAGATATTGTTGAAAAAAAAAAACTTAATATTTTATCAATTTTTTAGATAAGAAATTTTAGAAATTTTTTAATTTATATTTTTTTAAAAAACTTATTTTTTATTTTGCGTTCTTCGAAGTTTTTAAATAGAGTATATTTACTTATTTGCTTTTAGTTTTTACAATAACAATTATAGCAAATTTCGACAAATAATATAATACTCTTTGCAAAAAATATATCGAAGCAACAATAAAGAAAATTTAAATACTTATCTAAAAAATATTTGCAATTATTGATTTATATTTGTTTTAAATATTTGATACAAATTGCTTTCGAAACAAAAGATTAAAAATAATATAATTGCTAAATAAGCTTGTTTTGCAAATAACAATACTAGCGTAATCGACAAGTTGAGTTTTAACTCGAACGAGTTAACTCGCCCAATTCTAATCCTAGGATCGAGCAAAAGTTCTAGCTCAATCGAGTAAATCGATGTTACGCTAGTACTTTCGTAAGAGATATTAGTAATAATTATGCTATTAAAGAGATTTGTAGACGTCTTTAGGCAATGCAAGCAATTGTTTAATAACAAGAGATTGCAGCTTAGTAGTTGTAACAATAAGTTAAAACTTAAGATAAATTAAACACGATTTATAAGAAAGTTGTATTTGAAAGCTATATATCTTTTCTTCATTTTAAGATTTAAGATATTTAAGATGTTTAAGATCTTAATTATCTTAATTATCTTAACTTAAATTTAAGATGTTCAAGAATCAAGCCTTCTTGATTATCTTGATCTTTTTAATAGATTTTTTCTTTCTAATTATCTTGTGAAGAGCGATGCGCGACGAATAGTACTTATTAATATGCGACTCGTAACATTATTTTCTCTCTTCAAGAGTTTTCGTCTCGAAATTATTTATTTTTCTTCATTATGTTAATCAAGTTAATCATTGAATAACGTCGCAATTTCGTTGCTAATTGTCGCTATAAATACGCTTTTCTTACAATGCGTCCTTGTTAAGTTTGTGTTGCGTTTAACGTATCTTGTTAAGTAAATAAAGAATATCTCAAGTGTAAAAAATGCTATCGAAAAAATCGAAAATGTGATTTGGCTTCTAACTATTAAGAAATGAATGAAGTCATTCAAAACGCTAAAAAGCTAAATGATGAAATAACGAAATTGCGCTTAAAAATTGCGCGAAAGACGAAACAAAGAAAACACTAGCTTCGTTGTTTAAAAAATATGAATGATGCGAAGTCAAAAAATATCTTAAAGATCAAAAAAAGTAAAAAAGAGATCAAACGTATTAAAGAGGCGTTCAAAGCTCTATTCGATACTATTATCGATTTTTCACTATTTGCTTTCTTGTTTTCTAATGTCTTGTCAACTCTTATAAGCGATTTCGTCGCTAATAAAAACGTCGTAGCTTGTTAAGACACTTCTTTAGATTCTTGAGTAACTCTCATGTGTTCTTGAAGATAAAATATCATTTTTATTTAATAAAGTATTTTTGATCTTCTTGTTGTAGAATTTTCTTAATCTTATATTGTTTCTCTTTTTGTAAATGAAAATAAAATGTGTCTTGTAAAGACGTAATTGAATTCGTTAATTTCAACAATAAGATATAAAATACTAGAAATACTTTGACGTTCTTAGATAAGTCGAGTTCGTAATTAATTGATCTTTTTGCTTTTTTAACGAAAAACAATTCGACTTTGACATGATTTAATTTCTTGTTTAACTTTCTTGTCTTTAGGTTTTTTGTAAAAAGATATATTTTATCTTTCTTCTTTAGTTAAGACGTCGTTTTTCGTTTCTTATTTTAGCATTTAATTAATTTCTTCTACATTTTAAAGATGTTGTCGTATATCTTTTTTAGTGTCTCTATTCTCTTAATAACTAATTGTGCTAACAAATGCTTTTGCTCTTTCTTAAAAAGATTAAATTCTTTATTATAGTTGACAAAGAATAAAGTTATTTTAGTAATATTCGAAACTTTTGCATTTAGCGTTAATTGAGTCATAGATAAAAGTGATACTCAATTGCTATAAGTATTGTTGACGTAATATCTTAGATATTGCTTTAAACTTTAATTTGTTCGTTCTATTTAATTATTTATAATTAAATAATAAACAATGAACATTCTAAGTCTTGTTCCTAACATTAATAAAAGCGTCTTTTAATAGTTAGACGTGAAGAGCTTGTCTTTGTTACTAATTAATTCTTTGAATATATTATAATATTGTATAAGTCGATTCAATACAATGTATTTTAGTTGTTCTACTATAAACTTCTCTTTGCATGCGATAATATGTGAATACTTAATAAGTTTGTTAATTATTATTAATATCGAATCATGTTTGTCTTCAATTGCTAAATTCGTTAACTTAAACAACTTAATAATAAAGTTTATCGTAACTTTATTTTATAACGATTCAAGTAATTCTTAATATTAAATCTTGTTATAAATCGCATGTGTATCATGTTTGTTTTGCTAACAACTAAGACATCGTTTAATGTATATCTTAATAATTTGTCTCATTTGAAGAAACTAATAATGTTAACGTAAAAATTAAAGAGTTTTGATCACTTTTAGATGTTTTTGTAATGATTTATCATAATGTTCTTTTATATATTTGTCGATTTTATTAATAAATATCTAGATTTTTTATTTCTTTTATTGAAAATTCTTTCTTATTGTTTCTAAGTATTTGTAAGATAGCATTTAGCTCATGTTTGTTTACTAATAATGATTCGTTTTTGTTGATCTTAAGTATATTATAATTAAACGATTTTTTCGTTTTTATATAATTATTTCTTCTATTAAGTGCGTCTACTTTGTCATTATCTTTGTCTAATGTATATTATATCTTGAACTTGTATTGTTCGAGTCGCTTTAATTATTGCACTTGCTTTTTGTTAAATTGTTTAATAGTAATAAAATGTAAAAAATTCTTGTGATCTATAAGAATCGTAAGTTTTAATAATTCTTCGATGTATACTTTTTATAATTTTAGAAAAACTACAATAGCGAATAGTTTCTTGTCGTAAATATTATAATTCTATTCAATTAACAAGAATTTTCTCAAGAGATATGTCATTAAATATTATATGTTTTCAAGCTTTTAATTAAAGCATGCATTGATAATTAAATCTAATGCGTTAATTTCAATTCTATTTAACAATTGTAAATCGTACATTTTTAATACTAGTTTTTTTAAGCATTTTAACTTAAAATTCTAGAATAATTTCTCTTTCGTTAATTTTTATCTTTATGGCGTCTTCTTTTTCGTAAGATTCGTTAATAATATTGCGCTAACAAAGTAATCTTTGATGAATTTTTTATTATAATTTATGAAATCTAGAAATAATTAAACTTTTTTAACGTTAATAAATGATTTTTATTCTTTAATTGTTCGTAGTTTTTTAAGATTTATGCGTACTTTATGTCGTTTAACGACAAATTCAAGAAAGTCAACTTCTTTTTAATGAAACTCGCATTTCTTTTATTTAGATATTTCAATATTTTGAAAATATGCTTCACATGTTCTTTTAAGATACTTAAGTAAATTATGATGTCGTTCAAGTATACTATAACAAATCGATTCAAATATTGTCGTAATATATTATTAATTATTTCTTAACACGTTGTCGAGACGTTCGTAAGTTCGAACAACATTATTATGTATTTGTATAATTTATATTGTATGCGAAAAACTATCTTTTACTTCTTCTTTATCTTTATTCTAATCTAATTGTACGTTTCTTATAAGTTTAATTTAATAAAGTACTTTGCTTCGAACAATTAATTTTAGAGTTCGCTAATGTTAAGTAATAAATATTGATTTTTTATCGTAATATTGTTTAGCTTTCAATAATCGACACATAGATGAAGAATTTCGTTCTTCTTAAATACAAAAAGAATTAAGTATTTTATCTATAATTAGAATTTCTTAATAAATTTTTTTTTTTCGTTTTTTGCTAGATATTCGCGAAGTGTTTTTAGCTTTTTTTTGAATAAAGTATATATAAGTTCAAACGTAAATTGTTTGCTTAATTTAAGTTTAATCTCGTAATTTTACAATTAATGTTTAAATAAAGTCTTAGTTGTTTTCTTTTTCTAAAATAGATGCTTTCAATTGTTGTATATTTGTAGTACGTACTTTAGCGATTTTCTCGCTATATTAAATGATTCAAAACTCTTAAAAGATTCGCAATTTTTTTCACTTATTTTAATTTTATAATCTAGCTAATTTTTATTAATGCTTGTTGAGTCGAACTTTATTGAATCGTTTTTTTGCGAAAATGCAAGCTCGCTACTTGCGATCGAATTTCGACTTAATTTTTTATCTATTATTGAACGCTATTGATGCGTAGATTGAATGTGAATTGCGTGATCACATTGTACGAATCTAAGTATTTGTGTATTCTAATTAACTTCTAAGTTGTGTTACTTTAATTAAGACATTTTTAAAACGATATTATAAGTAATTATTTCTACTATATTAAAAATTAGTTTCTCGTAATGTTTCGCTAAATAGCTATTAATAATGGTTTCGTTTCTTTGTTCACTTTTTTATTTCTTGCGAGTAATGAGTTTTCATTTATAATTACTAGATTGTAAGCGTTAGACTTTCTTCGAATAAAATATTTTTCCCTCTTTATAAGAGCTCTAGTTATAAAATTATCTATCGCATCAAAATTAATCATTGCTATGAGTTAACAATCGTTGATTTTAACTAATGTGATAAAATATCGTGCGTGCGCTATTAAGTTTAATTGCTATTGTTAAGCTAACATATTGCATTTCTCTAATATGCTCTTTACTAAAAAAATTGAACTTTTTTCTACTTTTGTGCTATAACTTCTACTTCAAACGCCTATTTACGCTAAGTTTCTTTTTGTTGCTAAATTGCTAACTTTGACTTTCTAGAAAATTAGTTAACTTCGTTCTTTTCTTCTAGATAAGTCTAGCATAAGTCATTATAGCAAGTTGTTTAACTAAGACTTGCGTATGCTATAAAATTCAATTGTTTTATAATAAGATCAAGTATGTTCTTTTCTATAGTGACATTGCTTCCTAGTTTCTTCTCGCATTTGTCTACGATCTTCAATAAGCTAACTAAAGTCTTAAGATAATTTGTGATGTCTTCTATGCATTTGTGAAAATTCTTTTAGTTATACTCTTCGTCTAAGTCAATAACTAGACTATAAGATTTAATAATTTTCTAAAGTGCTTAATTAACTTCTTGCGTAGATGCGAATGCCTTGTTTAATGATATTTTATCTAGAACTTTCTATAACTAATTTAAATTCTTTATTAAATAGTAGTTGTCGTTCGATCTAATTTTGAAGATGTTTGTCTTTATGTCAACTTGCTTTCTAATGTCGTTCTAATTATTAAGTATCTCTCTTAACATAACATTGATTTGTCGACAATTCATTAACTTTCATGATCGACAATCTCTTGCGAAGTGACTTAATTTGCCACATAAATAGCACGTTTTTTGAAATTTGTTATCTTGCTTTCTTCTAGAGTTCTTTTCTTTGCGTCGTTAGATAAAATTCAATTTCATAGATGTAGACTTACGATAGTTTAAATTATTGTACTTTTAATTAGAACGAAATTCTTTCTAATAATATTTAATCGTTGATTCAAAAAAGATTCTCGCTTTTTCGTAAAATTGATCGTATTGTTTTTTCATATTTTTTTAATACAATTTGTCGTCGAAATCGATAACTACTTCGATAAGATTAAACATGTCGCTAATGAATTTGTTATCGCGCATAATTTCGTTCTTAAAATCGTTTTTAAAATTTCGTCGAAACATTGTTATAAGTGCGACATCGTTTTATTCGATAAAATTGACATATTTTTGAAACTTTGCTACGTAATTTATTGCAAAGATTCGTTAAGTTAAATGCTAAATTATTCTTTTCGCAATTTGTTTCTCGTTAAATGTTTCAAAGATTCTTCGAAATTCTCTTTTAAAGTTGTCGAAATTCGTAAATATTGTACGAGAATTTTTGTTATAATTTTTCAAATATTTGCGTAAGTTTGACTTAAGTCAATGCTAAGCTCTTTCTCTAAAAAATGTGAATGCGAAAATCGTTTTTTTGTTCGCTAAAACAAGATAAAAGATGAAATAAATATTTATTTACATAAGCTAGTTCTTTAGATCGATTTGATCTTCATAATAGACGTTAGACTTGTTAATTCTTATCTTGTTGTTTTTATTAACAAAGGGTCGACGTAATATTGTTAAGCTAGTGTTCGAGATAAAGACGCGTTAATCTAATACAAACATTCTTAAAGTGTTCAAAGTGTTACGCTAGTACTTTCGTAAAAAATATTAGTAATAATTATGCTATTGAAGAGATTTATAGACGTCTTTAGGCAATGCAAGCAATCGTTTAATAACAAGGAATTGCAACTTAGTAGTCGTAATAATAAGTCAAAACTTAAGATAAATTGAATACAATTCATAAGAGAGTCGTGTTTAAAAGTTATATATCTTTTCTTCATTTTAAGATTTAAGGTATTTAAGGTGTTTAAGATCTTGATTATCTTAATTAACTTAACTTGAATTTAAGGTGTTTAAGAATTAAGTCTTCTTAATTATCTTGATCTTTTTGATAGATTTTCTCTTCTTGATTACCTTGTGAAGAGCGATGCGCGACGAATAGTACTTATTAGTACGCGACTCGTAACAATCGAACGCATAAAACGCGTCGAACGCTCAACTTAACTTACTCAATTACGTAATATCACGTAACGCGCTAATTATATACAATTAGCGTAAATTCTGCGCTAGCTCGATCGAGTTAGCGTAAATTCTACGCTAGCTTAATCGAATTAGCGCATAGATAAAATAAGATAAAATAAGCAAATGCTAATGCAACAAAGTTAACTTAAGTTCTTGACATTAACTTGATAAAATTCAATTCTAAAATTGAGTTTGCGCCTTAATCCTAACCTAATTCTACGAGATTCAAGAGAATAGATTAAGTTAAGAAAAAAGTATTCGATTCGATTCAACAATTACACTAAACAATACTTAAAATATATAAAATAAATATTAAGATATTTCGAATTGCAACTTTAAATAAACTTCGAATATAATATTTTGATGTCGAAACAATAGAATTAACAAAAAATATCTATATCTTTGCACTATATTATTTACGTTTATATTATTATTTTTTGATATTAATAAAAATTGATTTAGTTAATAATTTGCAATTAATCGAAGAGAAATTATAAATTAAGAATTAATTAAATACTAAGACAAAGAACAAGATATACAAATATATATTTATTGTTATTGTAATTACAAAGATTAAGCTTAAAATAATAACAAGAACGTTTTATAAAAAACAAAAAAAATTGTTATATCTTTAATTTATGTTCTTTTTCTAATTGTTGCATATATAGTTAGCAAGATATATTTGCTATTGCAATTTTAAATAACAAAAATCTTAATTTAAAACTAATATCTTTGCAATAACTAAGCAATAAACTATATATACAAATTAATTTGCTCAAATCGAATATGTTTACAAGAAAGAGAAAGTTACTAATTGTATACTTTTAAATTGTTTAATTTCAAAATTAAAATTAATTTTTAATCGAGTATTCCTCTTGCATTCGAAGAAACAAAGTATTGTTAACAAAGAATAGAAATTAAATTAATATAATAAGCTATATATTATAAAATAAATTTAAAGTTTTATTTCTTAAATTACAAATTCTTAAAGAAAATTACAATTTCGAGTCTAAACGCTATTACAATATTCGATAATTCGAGAATTTCTTTTTGTAAAATAAAAAAAATAACTTAGAACGCAATATTATAATTATAATTTTTTTTATAGATTCGATTTTAAATCTTTAACAAGAAAGAATGCTTTTTATAAAATATATATGGAGACTATATATATTAAATAACTAATTAAGAGTTACAATATTAACAATAGAATTGTATTAAGACAATCTAAATAAATTAAAATATTTACAAAAAAAATTGTATACAAACTATTAAAATAGCTACAATAATTCGAAGTATATAATAGCATTTTTAAATTTAGTACAACGCAATTAAGTTTTATAGATTACAATTAATCTAATATAAACTAATATAGTCTAAAAACTGCAACAATATTAAAAGATACTTTAATATCTTCTTTTTAAGTAGCACTTTTTTCTAATTTAATGCTTTAATTACTAGATATTTGAGTAATTAAAATTTATTAATTTTGTGTAAAATGCAATTTTAGAATTAAGCGCACTAAAACTTCTTTATATTTGTTAATTTGATATAGTTTAACTTAATCTAATAATTTGTATAAAATATAAGTTTAGAATTAGACGCATTTAGAGCTTCTTTATAATTGTTAGTCTAATATAGCTTGACTCGAACTAATAACTGCATTGTTAGTAAGCATTTTATAATTAAGATTTATTGTTGTTGCTATCTAGAAATTAATAATGATTTAAAATATCTTAATTAGTTGAAAATACTATTAGTAGTAGAAATTCTCTTTAAGATTTAGAAATAGAATAATTTTTGTATAATACGTTTAGTAAAACTCGAGATAGAAATTTAGTATATAGACGAAAGAGACAAGTTGCATAATCTCGTTTTTTATAAACTTAATATCTATTATAAAGACTTGCTTTAAAAATATCTTGTATGTTCTTTTATATATTAACTTTAGCTTGCTTAATAATTATTTAAGTTACTAGTTAAAGTACTTTTAAAAGCTAATAACTTTAATTAAATAAAACTATTTTTCGCTAGTTTATATAAAATAATCGCGAAAACTAAGCTTATCTTAAATCTTGTCTTTATTTTTCTATTTCTTTAATTTTTTTTTAATACTTTAATAAGTTTTGATTATGTCAATATGTCTATTAGCAATTAGTATATCTCTTTAAAATAACAATTGCATTTAATTTTAATTTAATCTTTCTCTTATAATTGTAATTAAAAATTTATATTAAAGATAAGTTTTAAATTGTCGATTTTATAATTAACAAAAAGTATGAGAAGATTATCGATACTTTAATTACTAAGCTTAAGAAACAAAGTTTTATAAATAAATTATTAACAACAAGAAACAACAAGCGAAAGCTTCAAAATACAATTTAAAAATTTTAAACAATATAATTAAAATTATTTCTTTTTTTTAATTTAAGTTTAACGTAATTTTAAAAGACGTTTAATTATATAATACAAAATATTTGTTATTATAGCAAGCAATAAATAAAGAAGAAGAAGTTGTTAACAATTATTAAAAGTTGTAAACAATCTTAAAGCATTATAACTAGACTGGTCGCGTTAAGTTAAGTCATCGAGTTCGAGCCAGGTTCCTAGCTCGCCAAGACCCAATTTGGGTTAGAAATCTTGATCCAAGTATTTGGGTCAAGTCAAAGAGTAGATATGAAGTACTTAGCGTATAACTTGGCTCGACTCGCCAAGACTCGAAAAATTTAGATTATTTTTAAAAAAGTGCATTAATCAACTTAATCAAGTTGATTAATTTAATTAATTTAATTAATTTGTTTATAATATTATATAGTAATGCATTTAGATAATGCATTTGTATGTTATTTGTGCGTTATTATCTTTAAACTATTTTTAGTAATTTAAATAATGCGAATTTTTTTAAAAATAGAAAATCTTGGCATTTTGACGTCATTTTCGATTGCTTAGCGAGTTGATCGAATCAAGTCAAAAAATCGTTGACTCGAGATCAATTTCGAGTCGAGTTAAGAGATTGATATCGAGTATCTAGGTCGAACCAAAATGTTAATATCGAAACCTGGCCCAACGATTAGTCTAATTATAACAATTTAATTTTTCATTTAAGAAAGCAATATTACAAATACGATCTTTAAGATTTATTTTATAATAAATAATATCAATATAGTTTGTTTCTTTGTTATAAATATCTTTAAAAAGCAATATCAAGAAGTTGTTCTTAACAAACTAAAGTTTATTTATTTTGACTTTAATTTCTTTCGAAGCTTTATCGAGCAAAATATATTAGCAATTCGAGTTCTTTAATTATAAGACAGACTTACTTATATAAAGAATAAAAGATACTAATATGCGCAATTAAGATTACAATAAAAATGTTACAAATCTAGCTCGAAACAACATAATATATAATCTACAATGCAACATATAGCACAAAGCACAACTATCTATATATTTGACAACTTAATAGACAAGCAATATTCAATATATTCGATAGCAAGTTAAGCAAACAATATTCGATATATTTAACAACAAGCAAAGTAAATAATATTCGACATATTTGATAGCAAACAAAGCAAACAAAAAGAATTTTTTTTAGTATATAGATTTTCGAATACAACTTTCTTACAAATTGTGTTTAACTTATCTTAAGTCTTTACTTATTGTTACTCTAGTTTATTAAATTATTTATAAAGATTTATTAAATATAAGATTGTCTATAGTTGTAATTCTTGTTATTAAGTAATTGTTTGCATTGTCTAAAGACGTTTATAAATCTCTTTAATAATATAACTTTCTCTAATATCTTTTACGAAAATACTAGTGTAATACTTTGAATATTTTAAGAATGTTTGTATTAGATTAACGCGTCTCTATTTTAAGTATTAGCTTAACAATATTACGTCAATTAATATTTAATAAAAACAACAAGATAAAAATTAACAAATCTAATATCTATTATAGAGATTGTATTAATCTAAAGAACTAATTTATGCAAATGAATATTTATTTTATCTTTTATTTTGTTCTAGCAAATCAAAAGACAATTTTTGTATTAATATTTATCAAAAAAGAGTTTAATATTAATTTAAGTTAAATTTACGCAAATACTTAAAGAATTATAACAAAAATTCTTGTGCAATATTTATAAACTTTAATTGTTTCAAAAAAGAATTTCGAAGAATCTTCGAACTATTTAATAAAAAACAAATTGCAAAAAAAAAATTTAGCACTTAATTTAACAATTCTTTGCAATAGATTATACAACAAAATTTTAAAAGTATATTAATTTTATTAAATAAAATAATATTGTATTTGTAACAATATTTTAATAAAATTTTAAAAACAATCTTAAGAATAAAATTATACGTAATAGCAAATTTATTAACAATATATTTGATTTTATCGAAGTAATTATTGATTTTAACAACAAGTTATATAAGAAAATTATAAAAAAATAATACAATTAATTTTATAAAAGAACAAAAATCTTCTTTAAATTAACAATCAAATATTAGTAAAAAAAAATCTATTCTAATTAGAAGTATAATAATCTAAACTATTGTAAGTGTGTATCTATAAAATTAAATATTACTTAACAATATAAAGAAAAGAATTTTAGAAGAAAGCAAAATAACAAATTTTAAAAAACGTGCTATTTATATTACAAATTAAGTTATTTTGCAAAAGATTATTAATTATAAAATTTGATAAATTGTCGACAAATCAATATTATATTAAGAGAGATATTTAATAGCTAAAACAATATTAAAAAACAAATTAATACAAAAGCGAATACTCTCAAAATTAAATTAAACAACAACTATTATCTAATAAAGAATTCAAATCAATTATAAAAAGTTCTAAATAAAATATTATTAAATAAGATACTCGCATTTATGCAAAAAATTAATTAAGTACTTTAAAAGATTATTAAATTTTATAGCTTATTTATTGATTTAAATAAAAAGTATAATTAAAAGAATTTTTACAAATGTATAAAAAATATTACAAATTATTTTAAAACTTTAGTTAGCTTATCGAAGATCGTAAACAAATGCGAAAAAAAGTTAAAAAATAATGTTATTATAGAAAAGAATATACTTGACTTATTATAAAACAATTGAATTTTACAATATATGCAAATCTTAATTAAATAGCTTGTTATAACAACTTATGCTAAACTTATCTAGAAAAAAAGAATAAAATTAATTGATTTTTTAGAAAATTAAAGTTAACAATCTAGCAATAAAAGAAAACTTAGCACAAATAGACGTTTAAAACAAAAATTATAGCATAAAAGCAAGAAAAAGTTCAAATTCTTTAATAAAAAACATACTAAAGAAATGCAATATATTAGTTTAATAACAACAACTAAGCTTAACAACGTACGTACAATATTTTATTACATTAATTAAGATCAACAATTATTAATTTATAACAATAATTAATTTTAATGCAATAAATAATTTTATAACTAGAGCTCTTGTAGAGAGAAAAGAGTATTTTACTTAAAAGAAGCTTAACGCTTACAATTTAATAATTGTAAATAAAAATTTATTACTCGCAAAAAATTAAAAAATAAACAAAGAAACGAAATTATTATCGATAACTATTTAGTAATATTACGAGAAACTAATTTTTAATATAATAAAAATAATTATTTATAATATTGTTCTAAAAATATTTTAATTAAAGCAACACAATCTAGAAGTTAACTAGAATACACAAGTACTTAAATTCGCACAATGTAATTACACAATTTACATTTAATTTACGTATTAACAACGTTCAATAATAGATAAAAGATTAAGTCGAAACTTAATCGCAAGTAGCGAGCTTACATTTTTGCAAAAAAACAATTTAATAAAATTCGACTTAATAAATATCGATAAAGATTAACTAAATTACAAGATTAAAGTAAATAAAAAAAATTGCAAATCTTTTAAAAGTTCTAAACTATTTAATATAGCGAAGAAATTGCTAAAGTACGTATTACGAATATACAATAATGAAAAGTATTTATTTTAAAAAAAGAAAACAATTAAAATTTTATCTAAATATTAATTATAAAATTACAAGATTAAACTTGAATTAAACAAGCAATTTACGTTTAAACTTATATATGTTTTATTTAAAAAAAAGTTAAAAACGCTTCGCGAATATTTAGCAAAAAACGAAAAAAAAAAATTTAAAAATTCTAATTATAGATAGAATATTCGATTCTCTTTATATTTAAAAAGAACAAAACTTTTTGTCTATATATTAATTATTAAAAACTAAACAATATTACAATAAAAAATTGATATTTACTATTTAATATTAGCGAACTTTAAGATCAATTATTCGAAGTAAAGTATTTTGTCAAATTTAATTTACAAGAAGCGTACAATCAAATTAAAATAAAAGCAAAAAAAAAGTAAAAACAACTTTTTATATACAATATAAATTATACAAATATACAATAATGTTATTCAAGTTTACAAACGTCTTAACAACGTATTAAAAAATAGTTAATAATATATTACGACAATATTTGAATTAATTTGTTATAATATATTTAAACAATATTATAATTTACTTAAATATTTTCAAAATATTAGAATATTTAAATAAAAAAAACTTATATCTTAAATTAAAGAAATGCGAATTTTATTAAAAAGAAATTAACTTTCTTAAATTTGTTATTAAATAATATAAAATACGCATAAATCTCGAAAAGCTACAAGCAATTAAAGAATAAAAATTATATATTAATGTTAAAAAAGTTTAATTCTTTCTAAATTTTATAAACTACAATAAGGAATTTATTAAGAACTACTTTGTTAACACAATGTTATTAACGAATTTTACAAAGAAAAAGACGCTATAAATATAAAAATTAACAAAAAAGAAATTATTCTAAAATCTTAAATTAAAATGCTTAAAAAAATTAATATTAAAGATATACAACTTATAATTGTTAAACAAAATTAAAATTAATGTATTAAATTTGATTATTAATATATACTTTAATTAAAAACATAAAAATATATAATACTTAATAATATATTTTTTAAAAAAACTTTTATTAATTGAATAAAATTATAATATTTACAACAAAAAGTTATTTGCTATTGTAATTTCTCTAAAGTTATAAAAAGTATATATTGAAGAATTATTAAAACTTACAATTCTTATAGATTATAAAAATCTTTTATACTTTACTATTATTAAATAATTTAACAAAAGATAAATGCGATAATTAAAGTAACTTAAACAATATAAGTTTAAAATACAATATATATTAGACAAAGATAACAATAAAGCAAACGCACTTAATAGAAAAAGTAATTATATAAAAACGAAAAACTTGTTTAATTATAATATACTTAAGATTAACAAAAACAGATTATTATTAATAAACAAATACAAGTTAAATACTATTTTACAAATACTTAGAGACAACAAGAAAGAATTTCTAGTAAAAAAAGAAAAACTTCAAATATTTATAGACAAAATTGACAAATATATAAAAAAATATTATAATAAATTATTGCAAAAGCACTTAAAAATAATCAAAATTCTTTAACTTTTACATTAGTATTATTAGTTTTTCTAAATAAGACAAGTTGTCAAAATATACATTAAATAATACTTTAATTATTAATAGAACAAACATAATATATATGTAAATTATAACAAAATTTAATATTAAAAATTAGTTAAATTGTTATAAAATAAAGTTACAATAAAGTTTATAATTAAGTTGCTTAAATTAACAAATTTAGCAATTAAAAATAAATATAATTCGATATTAATAATAATTGACAAACTTATTAAGTATTTATATATTATTGTATGCAAGAAGAAGTTTATAGCAAAACAACTTAAATATATTATATTAAATTAACTTATATAATATTATAATATACTTAAAGAATGAATTAATAATAGAGACAAGCTCTTTACATCTAATTATTGAAAAATACTTATATTAATATTAGAAACAAAATTTCGAATATCTATTATTTATTATTCGATTACGAATAATTAAACAAAAAGAACGAATTAAAGTCTTAAACAGTATTTGCGACATTATATCAATAATACTTAAAACAATTAAGTATTACTATTATTTATAACTTAACTTGCATTAAATGCAAAGATCTTAAATATTACAAAAATAATTTTATTCTTTGCAAATTATAACAAAGAATCGAATCTTTTTGAAAACAAACAAAGACATTTATTCGCACAATTAGTTGTCGAAAGAATAATTATATTAAAGAAAATACAAAATAACATCTTTTTTATGCAAGAAAGATTAATTGAGTATTAAAACAAAAGACAAAAAGTAACATTTTAACTAAAAGAGAAGAATAAAATTTATTTTCTAATTAAAAATCTTAAAACAAAGAAAAAAAGCAAGAAATTAGATTGTATTAAAATCAAATTATTTTTTATTAAAACAATCAAAAGATTAATTAATTACAAATTCGACTTATTCAAGAACGTCAAAGTATTTCTAGTATTTTATATTTTATTGTTAAAATTAATCGACTTTAATACGTCTATATAGAAAACATTTTATTACAAAGTTTAAGAAAAAAGCAAGTACAAAGTAAAAAGAATTCTAAAGAAACAAAATAAAAATTATTTTATCAAGTAAAAAAAGTATTCTATCTTAGAGAATACGTAAAAATCAAAGAAGAATCTTAATAATTACTATAATTTTATCTAGTTATTCTATTAACATTCGAAAAATTATTTAGCATAACAAAGAATAACTAGAAGATAAAAGACAATTTAACGAGAATATTCGCAACAAAACAATTGAAAGATTCGAGAGCATTTAATTCTTCTATTCTTAATAACAAATATTGTATCTTTTATTTTGTCTTTGCATTAATTTTCTTTAAAATCTTTTTATTTTGTAGCAATCAAGTTATAACAATTGTTAACAACGCTTTATCTTTAGCAATTTTGACAAAAGGATCTTTTCTATTATAATCAAAAGAAGATTAAGACATGTTTACGCTCAACTTGTTCGCACAAATATATTTCGAACACTTTAAATAAAACAACAAGTCTTTTATAACAATACAAAAATAATCGAAAAGAAAACAACATTTATAAGCAATATCTATTAATATATTGTAACGTTCGATTTCGAATGCAATACAAAAACGACTTTGTTGCTAAAAAACATAATGAAAAGAGCGTTAACTTTCGAGACGAAAATCTTTAAGAAAAGAGTTATTGTTACGAATTTAATTCGAAACAACGTAATATATAATCTACGACGCAACATATAGTACGAAGCACAATTATCTAAATGTTCGACAACTTAACAAGCGAACAATGTTCGATATATTCGACAACAAACTAAGCGAACGATGTTTAACTTGTTCGATAGCGAGTTAAGCAAGCAATGTTCGATCTACTTAACATTAAACAAAATAAACAAGAAAGATTTTCTTCAATATATAGATTTTCGAACACAACTCTTTTATAAATCGTATTTAACTTATTTTAAGTTTTAACTTATTGTTGCGATTATAAAGTTGCAATTTCTTGTTATCAAGTAATTAGACTGATCGCGTCGAGTTAGGTCATCGAGTTCGAGCTAGATTCTCAACTCGCCAAGACTCGATTCGAGTTAGAAATCTTGATCCAAGTATTTGAATCGAGTCAAAGAGTAGATATGAAGTACTTAGCGTATAACTTGGCCCAACTCGCCAAGACTCGAAAAATTTAGATTATTTTTAAAAAAGTGCATTAATCAACTTAATCAAATTGATTAATTTAATTAATTTGTT
>JAABUZ0100001036.1_pt1 | contig 57225 bp, 58 predicted proteins | sample 5562091 | NCBI WGS metagenome assembly JAABUZ01 (sample SAMN12813069, study PRJNA571459) | rock metagenome | isolation source: Antarctica rocks | place: Antarctica: Victoria Land, Linnaeus Terrace sud | collected 2015-12-21 | reverse complement strand
AATACATCCCCGCCGATTGACACGGCAAGCAGCGTTCAGGATATTCACCGGCTGGCCGAGGGCGCTTCGGCGCGGGTGTATGTGGTTGCGGCGGTCTCCAAAGGCCTGCACAACACCGAGCTGACGGAGATGGCCGATCTCAAAGACGCCGGCATAGCCGGCATCGGCGACGACGCCTACCCGGTCCAGAGCAGCCGCTTCCTGCGCCGGGCGATGGAATACTGCTCCATGCTCGGCCTCACTTACGCCGCTCACTGCGAAGATAAAGACTTGACCGGCGACGGCGTGATGAACGAAGGCTATGTGTCTACTGTCTTAGGACTGAAAGGCATCCCGCGTGAGGCGGAGAACATCGGCACCTCTCGAAATATCATGCTGGCCCAGGCCACCGGCTGCCGCCTGCATATCCTGCACGTCAGCACCAAAGAAAGTGTGGAAGTCATCCGCCATGCCAAAGCGCTCGGCGCACCGATTACCGCCGAAACCTGCCCGCAGTATGTCGCCTTGACCGATGAAGCCTGCTACGGCTACAACACCAACGCCAAAATGTCGCCTTCGCTGCGGACACACGCCGACCAGCTTGCAGTGATTGAAGGTCTCCAAGACGGCACGCTGGACGCTATCGCGACTGACCACGCGCCCCACGCGCCGCATGAAAAAGAGCAGGAGTTCGCGCTCGCTCCGTTCGGAATGCTTGGTTTAGAGACTTCGCTCGGCCTGGTCGTGACGCACCTCGTCAAGCCTGGTCATTTGACGCTGCCCCAGATGGTCGAAAAGATGTCCCTTGCGCCCGCTCAAATCCTTGGCGTTCCCGGCGGCACACTCAGTGTCGGCGCACCCGCCGACATCACGGTTTTTGACCCCAACGCCGAATGGACCGTAGACGTGACCAAGTTCAAGTCCAAGTCCCGCAACTCTGTTTTGGACGGCGTGACGCTGACCGGCAGGCCGATTACGACATTTGTTGGCGGGCGGCAGATCGTTTTATGATGGCTATCTACCCTGCTATTTATCGTGACGCGCATGGCGAGGAAGCGACTGAGATTGAGAACGATGGGCAAACACTTCGGATGGTTGTGCGCGGGGTCGAGTTCATCAGCAAGCCGTTTGGCAGTTTCGATGATCTCAGGCCAAGTATAGAAGATGAAGCCAAGCTTTCCTCCTTCACGTTTGATCGCTATCGTGAACTCATTGAGGCAACTCTGAAATTCGTCGTGCCTTTGCCAGTAGTTGTTGACAGTGATGTTATTTCTGCCACACTAAGTGTTGTTGTTGATCTGAGTGAGGCTGGGACAAGGCAGGAGGGAAGCCGAGATTGGGCTGACCCTCAAATGACACTTATACTTCAAGATCAATCCTACGCTTCACGCGGCGGCGGGGGCAGTTTCGAGGGCGAACTGCTTCAAATTCAGCGGCAGTTGCCGCCTGATGCTTATATGAAGTGCTGCTTCAACTGTGGGTTCTCAGGCTACAACCCAAGCGGTGACGGGCTGTGGGGAATGTTTTGCCATCGCAATCACAAAGAAGCGTATTTGAGCGCGACAGACAAATCAGAATGGTTTCGGTTAAATCGAGAAGCAGTTGAAATCGTGCAAGAGACGTATCTATGCTCAGAGTTTCAGCAGTGGAGTGGCAAAACAGGATACCGTGACCCGCTTCAGCCCTATGTAATCAAGAACCAATGACACAAGCGCATCTCGTCCTGGCGGACGGCACAATTTATACGGGAACGGCGTTCGGCGCGAGCGGGACGACCGTGGGCGAAGTCGTGTTCAATACGGGCATGACCGGCTACCAAGAGATACTCACGGACCCGAGCTACGCCGGGCAGCTGGTTTCGCTGACGTATCCGATTATCGGCAACTACGGGGTCAACCCGGACGATTTTGAGTCTAAGCGCGTTCAGGTGTCGGGCTTTATCGTCAAAGAGCTGGCCGATGCGCCGTCCAACTGGCGGTCTACGGAGACGCTGGATGCGTTTCTGACAACGCACAACGTCGTCGGCATCGCGGGGCTGGACACGCGGGCGCTGACGCAAAAACTGCGCTCGGCGGGCGTGATGATGGGCGCGATTTCGTCGGAAGAAACGCCCACCGAACTTATGCAGAGGCTGACCGAGTCGGCAGGCTACGCCGACGTGAACTACATGGCTCAGGTGACGACCGATGCGCCGTATGTCTGGCGGTCGGCGTTAGACACAACTAAATACAAAATCGCGCTGCTGGACTGCGGCGTCAAATACAACATTCTGCGCTCGCTGGCATCTTTGGGCGCGGAAGTGACGGTGTTCCCCGCGTATACGCCTGCCGAGACGATACTTGCGACGAACCCCGACGGCATCTTTTTGTCGCCCGGCCCCGGCGACCCGGCGCTGCTCGGCGATATTATCCAGACCGTGCGCGTGCTGTCCCAGGCCAAGCCGACGATGGGGATTTGCCTGGGGAACCAGCTTGTCGGCTGCGCGTTCGGCGGGCATACGTTCAAGCTGCCGTTTGGACATCGGGGCGCGAACCATCCGGTCAAAGATTTGGAGTCAGGACGGGTGATTATTACGTCCCAGAACCACGGCTACGCGCTGGCGGCGGACGGCTTTGACGACCCGGAGATTGAAGTCTGGCAGATTAACCTCAACGACGGCACGGTGGAGGGCCTGCGGCATAAGACGCTGCCGATTTTCACGATCCAGTACCACCCGGAAGCCTCCCCCGGCCCCGCCGACAGCCGGGGCTATTTCGCGCGTTTCTTGCAGATGATTGATGAGCATCGCAAGTAGCTCACCATTCTGGAAACGGATCGCACTGCTCGTTTTGTGCGTCGCCGTCCGTTTGGCCTGGCTCCAGTCCGATCCGCCGCCGTGGCTGTCCTGGAGTTCCGGGCTTTACACGGACGAAGGCTATTATACGCTGGATGCCCGGCATGAAGTTTTGTTCGGCATGCCTGCGCCCGGCAGCTTCCATGACCGGCTGCTGTCGCCGCTTTTAAGCGTCATGCAGCAGGGCGTGTTTGAGGTATTCGGCGTCGGCCTGCTGCAAGCCCGCCTGCTGTGCGTTTTGTTCGGCCTCTTGACAATCGCCGTCTTCTGGCTGGGCCTGTGCCGGGTGTATGACGGCCGCACTGCCGATTGCGGAGCGCTGTTTCTCGGCCTAGCCCCGCCGTTCGCGCTGTATAACCGGCTGGCCTTGCAGGAAACGCCGACGGTTTTCTGGCTCGTGCTGGCGTTCGCGCTCTGGGCCTATGGTGTTAGATGGGTCTCCGGCGCTGCCGTCGCCGTCGCCATTGTCTTCAAGGGCCTGGCGGTAATTGCCCTGCCGACGCTGTTCACAAGACGCTCCTCTGTGGCTCCCCGCCCCATTCAAACGGTGGTGGGGGCGGGGGGGACTCTGCTCCTTTACTTTTTACTCTGGTACGAGCCGCACCATGCCGAGCTGGCCCGCATGGCGACTTATTACCGGGTTCATCAAATGCAGCCGCATTCGGCGGTCAGCTTGTGGCTGAACGTCAGGCGCGGACTGATTGGCGGCGAGCGCGGCGTCATCCCGTACCTGCTGGCATTTGTGCCGGTGCCGTGCCTGCTGGCGGGGTGGGCGATCCGAAACTGGCGCTCTTGGGCAGCCGCCGATAAGTATTTCGCGGTCTGGCTTGCCTGTGGCCTGCTGTTTTGCCTCGTGTCGTCGTATGCGCCGAGCCGGTATTATGTTCTGTTCCTGCCGCCGCTGGCTGGGCTTGCGGCGCGGGGTCTCGCAGGAGGGAAGCGGCCCGCGCAGAGTGCCGCCGCCCTGCTTTTCCTGCTGACAAGCGGCGTCTGGTATGGCTTGGCCTGGACGGGGCGAACCGAAACGCGCCTCAGTGCAAGCCGGGAACTGGTACGGCTTTTGCCGCCGGGGAGCGTGGTGGTCGGCGAGTTCGCGCCTGCGCTGTGTTTGGACACGCCGTTTGCCGCCGCGCCGGTGCAGCCGGGACTGTCGAATGACGATCATGCCGTCGAGCGTCTGCAGGCGACGGACATTGCCGTCACGCGGACGGCGTTCTGGCAGCACTGGTGGTCGGCGTGGTATCCGGGCGTTACTCAGCCGTCGCACAAGATCGCGACGTTTACGCTGGGCGGCACGCGGCATTATGCGGTGGATGTCTATGCCGTCAAATGAGAGGCTTCGCTTATGGTGAAAACCAGTTTTCGGTATCTGCTGTCGGCCATGATGGTGACAACCGGCATTCTGCATCTTATCTCGCCGGACAAGTTCGCCAAAATCGTGCCGGAGTGGCTGCCCGCGCCCCGTGCGCTTGTGCTGGTCAGCGGCTTCTTTGAGATTGCCGGCGGCCTGGGGCTTTTGTTCAAGCGAACACGCACTGCCGCCGCTTGGGGACTGATGGCACTGTACGCCGCCGTGTTCCCGGCAAACGTCAACATGGCGCTCCACAAGATTTACACGGACAACCCGTGGATACTCTGGGGCCGGCTGCCGTTCCAGGGCGTTCTCATTGCCTGGGCGTACTGGTTTACCCGCCCCGATGCTAAAGAAATAGACACACTATGACGCTGGATGAGCTGTATCCGTACTGGGATGATTCGCATCAAGAGTTTGTAGAAACGGTGGAGGCGCTGAAAGAATGGCAGCTTGAAACCGTGCCGGGGCCGGGCGGGCGCTCCCTGCATCAAATTTTACTGGATTTTATTCGAGCCGAGCGGTACTGGGTGGGCCATTTGGTCAGCGGCTACCCGGAATACCGCCCGCAGGCCGCCGATTTTCCCGACGGCCCGGCGCTGGCGGAAGCGATCAAAGCCAGCCGCGCCGTGTCAGCCCAGGTGCTGGACCCGCTGGGGCCGGACGGCCTGCGGGCAGTGCGGACTGTTCCCGGCGACCCGGCCACGAACCGCTACGAGACCAACCGGCCCATCGGCTGGCTGTTCTGGCAGGTGCTGGAACAAGAACTGCTCTGCCGGGGTCAGGTATTGCAGCGCCTGGAAGATGAAAAAGCGCGGGGGTAAAATGTGGAACCGATGACAATTGCAGAGTATAACCCGGCATGGCCGGAACAGTTCGCCGAAATCGCCGGGCATGTCCGTGCGGCGTTCGCCGACGGCCCGCTCATTGCCGTTGAGCATATCGGCAGCACGGCGGTCATGGGTCTTGCCGCCAAACCCGTGATTGACGTTGACGTGATTATCCCGTCGCACTCGGACGTTCCCGACGCCATTGCCCGGCTGACCGCGCTGGGTTACGTGCATCAGGGAGATTTAGGCATTCCGGGTCGGGAAGCGTTCGCCTGTCCCGCCGGGGCAGTCCCGCATTATCTGTACCTATGCGTCTGCGACAACGCCGAATACTGCCGCCATGTCACGTTCCGGGATTATCTGCGAAACCACCCGGACGAAGCAAAGCGTTACGAAGCCTTGAAGCGCGACCTTGCCGCCCGGTTTCCCACTGACCGGGCGGCTTACAGCGCCGGCAAGGCGGAGTTCGTGCAGGCCGCGCTTCAGCGAGCGAATGCGAGGTAGGGCAGGAAAGAGTAGAACATGGACGAAGTTGTCATTGACGCCTATGACCTTTCCTGGCCGGAGATATTTGTGGGCGAAGCTCAGGCCATTCGGCAGGCGCTAGGAGACGTCCTCGTCGGCGTCGAGCATGTCGGCAGTACGGCCATCCCAGGTCTCGCCGCAAAGCCAGTGATCGATATTGTCGTCAGCGTCACGTCACTCGCGGCGGGGACAGCGGCGGTTCCGGCGCTGGAAGCGCTCGGCTATGACTGCCGGGGGGAGAACGGCATTCCAGGACGCCTGTTCTTTCGCAAAGGGATGATTGAGTTCAGGCGGACGCACCATCTGCATCTGGTCGAAGCGGGGCATGAGCAGTGGAAGTCTATGCTTGCGTTTCGCGATTACCTGCGGTCTCATCCAGGCGACGCGCAGCGGTATGAAGCGCTGAAACGCGCTCTTGCCGAGCAATTTCGAGACAACCGAGCGGCCTATTCGAAAGGCAAAACACGGTTTGTCCAGGCTATCTTGGAAAAGGCGCGGCAGCAGGAATAACAATGGACGAGATCACACTTGTTGATTATAACCCGCAGTGGCCGGAGCAGTTCAGAGCAGAAGCGGCACGGATTCAAGCGGCGCTCGGCGACAGCGTTGTCGCTGTTGAACATTTTGGCAGCACGGCGGTTCCAGGGCTGGCCGCGAAGCCGGTCATAGATTTGCTGGTTGCGGTGCGGTCACTGCCGGAAGCGCGGACGCGGGCTGTTCCGGCGCTGGAAGCGCTCGGCTATGCGTACTGGGCAGATGATCCTGCGCCGGACCGGCTGTTCTTTGTCAAGGGCCTGCCGCCGAACGGGCCGCGGACGCATCATGTTCATGTCGTGGATTTGTCCGTGTCGCACGACCCGCGCTTGGACGAGTTCACATTTGCCGACCGACTTTTGTTCCGTGACTACCTGCGGACACACTCGGAGGAAGCAGAGCGTTACGCAAGCTTGAAGCGCGATTTGGCAACCCGGTTCACCGAAGACCGTGAAGCCTATACTCAGGGCAAAACCGAGTATATTTACAGCATTATGCAGCGGGCGCGAGAGTACACTAAAAATTAACCATGCCTAAAAATCGCAATATCAAAAAAGTTCTTGTCATCGGCAGCGGGCCGATTGTGATCGGGCAGGCCGCCGAGTTTGATTACGCCGGGACGCAGGCCTGCCAGTCTTTGCGGGAGGAAGGCGTCTCGGTCGTGCTGGTGAACTCAAACCCGGCGACGATTATGACCGACCCGGAGACCGCCGATGCGGTCTATATTGAGCCGTTGAACGTCGAGTTTGTCGAGCGCATCATCGCCAAAGAGCGTCCTGACGGCCTGCTGCCGACGCTGGGAGGGCAGACGGGCCTGAACCTGGCAACGGAGCTTGCGGAAGCGGGGGTATTGGAAAAATATGACGTGACCCTGCTGGGAACGCCGCTGTCCGCGATCCAGAAAGCGGAAGATCGGGAGATTTTTCGGGCGCTGATGCAGGAAATCGGCGAGCCGGTGCCGGAGTCGCGGATCATTGAAGACGACGACGCGCTGGAAGAACTTTCGCGCAACGAGCAGGCCCCCTGGCCGCTGATTGTCCGGCCCGCCTACACGCTCGGCGGAACCGGCGGCGGCATCGCGTACACGCCGGAGCAATTGAATGAAATCGGGCGGCGCGGCCTGAAGCTCTCGCCCCGGCATCAGGTGATGGTGGAGCGGTACTTGGCAGGCTGGAAAGAAATTGAGTACGAAGTGATGCGCGACAGCGCCGATACCTGCATCACGGTCTGTAACATGGAAAACTTCGACCCAATGGGAATGCACACCGGCGATTCCATTGTGGTCGCGCCGTCGCAGACGCTTTCCGACAAAGAATATCAAATGCTGCGCTCGGCGGCTTTGAAGATCATTCGGGCACTCGGCATTGAAGGCGGCTGCAATGTGCAGATGGCGCTCGACCCGAAATCGTTCGCGTATTATATTATCGAAGTCAACCCGCGCGTTTCGCGGTCGTCGGCGCTGGCGAGCAAGGCGACCGGCTACCCGATTGCCCGCGTCGCGGCGAAAATCGCCGTTGGTCTGCATTTGGACGAAATCCCGAACGCAGTCACCCAGAAAACTTTAGCCTGCTTCGAACCTGCCCTAGATTATATCATCGTCAAAATCCCGCGCTGGCCCTTTGACAAGTTCACGGCGGCGGACAGGCGGATCACGACGCAGATGAAGGCGACGGGCGAAGTCATGGCGATCAGCCGTTCCTTTGAGGCGGGCCTCTTGAAAGCCATTCGCAGCCTGGAAATCGGACAAATCGGCCTGCGCCCGAAGAACGCCGACCGATTAACGGAAATGGAGATCGAGACAGGCCTGGCGAGCGCGACCGATCAGCGCTTGTTTTTGATTGCCGAAGCGTTTCATCGGGGGATGCTGGTGCGCGAAGTCGCCGATTTATCGGGGGTTGACCCGTGGTTTTTAGTCAAAATCCAAAAGCTGGTCCAGTTTGAGGAGCATCTGCGGACCAACTGGCCGAAGTTCCGGCCGTTTGAGCCGCTGACGGACGACGCCCGCGCTTTGCTGACGGAGGCCAAGACGCTCGGCTTTGCCGACCGCCATCTTGCGGCGGTTCTTGCGGTACAGGAAGTCCATGTTCGGAACTGGGTCAAAGAAATCGGCCTCAAACCGGCATACAAGATGGTGGACACCTGCGCCGCCGAGTTCGAGGCCGCAACGCCGTATTTCTATTCGTGCTACGAGGCCGAAAGCGGGTAGGGGCAGGCGACCTCACTCGCATCAGACCTCACCCCAATTAAACCTCACCCCGCCTCGTTCCTCGTCGACCCTCTCCTTGTTAAGGAGAGGGTGGAAAGATTTTAGAAGATTAGACGCCGAGGGCTTCTTCTTTCTCTAATTATTCTTACCCTCTCCTTAACAAGGAGAGGGTCGACGAGGAACGAGGCGGGGTGAGGTCGCCTATGCCGCCCGTGCATAAACCGGTGCCGCGTCTTCTAGGTCAGCGGGGATGCGATGGGCATGGCTGACACGGTTCCGGCCATCGCCTTTGGCATGGCATAGAGCGCGGTCGGCCTGGGCGAGGAATGCCGCCGTGCTGAAAACACTGGGCGTCAATGTGGCGATGCCGATGCTTGCGGTCAGGGGCCGCTGCAAGCCGTCCGCCGAAGCAATTGCCTGCCGAAGCCGCTCGCCGAGAACAACGGCCCCCATCATGTCGGTCTCGGTCAGAATAATCGCGAACTTCTTGCCGCCGTACCGGGCCGGAATATCGCTGGCCCGCGCCGTTTCTTTCAGCATCTCGGAGACGATCTTCAGCGCTTGATCTCCTTCCACATGGCTGTAGCTGTCGTTGTAGGACTTGAACTTGTCAATGTCCAGCAGCAGCAGGGACAAAGGCTGGTTGTGGCGCAGGGCGCGGCCCAGTTCCCGGTCAAGCTGCTCCTGGAACGCCCGGTGGTTCACAAGGCCGGTCAGAGCATCCACCGTAGACAAGTTTTCCAATGTCTCGCGCATCTGCGCGATCTGCCGGTCGGCTTCGCTGAGCGCGGCGTCCATCTCGGCGCGTTTTTCTTCCATGTCGCTCAGCTGCGCGACGGTCTGAGGTACGGCTCCGCCTTTAGGCTTGGAGGCCAGCAGGCCAAGCGCCGTCAGCGTCAGCAGCGTGAAGGCGCACAGCCCGGCCTGAACCCACCGCAAAAACGCAAGATGCGCCGACGCTATGCGGCTGTATTCGACGCCAACGGCGTCCAGGGCCGCGTCATAGGCGCTTTGATGCTGAAACAGCGGGGTCAAGTAGCGCGACACATCGGTCTTCTGGCGGCTGGTGTCCGGCGGCAGTGCGGCCAGAAGGCCCTGCGCGGCGTCCAGCATGGCCTGCTGATGCGGGGCCGCCGCGGCAAGCTTTGCGGTCGCGGCGGGATTAGGCTTCGGCAGCGCTGCGGCAGACTGCTTCCAAAGCTGCGCCGTGTCGCGCAGGTCCGCTTCCCAGCCGGTCCGCTGCTGCGGCGTTTCAGACGCCTGGATTGCCAGAGCGCCCACAATCAGGTGCTGGCCGAGCGCTTCCTGCCGCGCGGCTTGGGCGACAATCGGCACATCGGCCTGGGGGATGTGCATTGCGCACTGCACGGCAATCTGTCCGGTGAGGGACAAGCCCGCCAGCAGGCCGAGCGCGGTCAGGTGCCAGCGGACGAGCCGCTTTGCGCCGGACTGAGGCATCTTGGCCTGCGCCGCTTTAGACGCTGAGGCTGCCGATTTTTTCTTTGAGACGGCGATATTTTTAGGGGCATTAACTGCATCAAGCATGACGTGATTCCTTGAAATTTCTTGAGTGAGACTTAAACTGGTCAGCAAGTCGAGACAGTTCTATTGTCGGCAAACATGCCGGGCTGGTTCCCCCGTCACAATACCGGAAGGACATTGCCCGGTTCGCCGCGAATAAACAGCAGCAATGACGAATTCTTTACCTGAACCTCTTGTCGCCGTGATTATGGGCAGCAAATCCGACTGGGACACCATGCGCCATGCCGACGCCATTCTGACCCAGTTCGGCGTCACCCATGAAAACAAAATCGTTTCGGCCCACCGGACGCCCGCACTGATGGCTGAATTTGCCCGCGCCGCCGAAGATCGCGGCCTGGAAGTGATTATTGCCGGCGCGGGCGGCGCGGCGCATTTGCCGGGCATGGTCGCGGCGCAGACGCTGGTTCCCGTGCTGGGCGTCCCGGTCCAGAGCCACGCGCTCAGCGGCCAGGACTCTCTTTTGTCCATTGTCCAGATGCCCGGCGGCATCCCCGTCGGCACTCTCGCCATCGGCAAGGCCGGCGCGACCAACGCCGCCCTGCTCGCCGTCGCCATTCTCGCCAATACGCGGCCTGACTTGCGCGAAAAGCTGCGCCAATTCCGCGCCGACCAGACCACCCGCGTGCTGGGAGACATCTTAGAATGAACAATCCTATTCTCCCCGGCGCGACTTTGGGCGTTCTCGGCAGCGGCCAGCTGGGACGAATGTTTGCCCTGTCGGCACGCAGTTTAGGCTACCGAGTGCGGACGTTCTCGCCGGACACCGACACGCCGACCGGACAAGTGGCGGACGGGGAAGTCGTCGCGGCGTATGAGGATTTAGACGCCGTGCGTGCGTTCGCCCGCTCGGTCAATGTCATCACGTTTGAATTCGAAAACGTCCCGGCGGAGACTGCCGCCGCTGCCGCCGAAATCGTTCCCGTCCGGCCGGGCGGCGCAGCACTGCACATCGCGCAGAACCGGAGGCGTGAGAAAGAGTTTCTTGCCAGGCATGGGTTCCCCTGCGCCCCGTTTCGTTCTGTGGCAAGTTTCGGCGAGCTGGAAGCGGCGCTGGCAGGCATTGGTGTTCCGGCAATCCTCAAAACCGCCGGCTTCGGCTACGACGGCAAAGGCCAGGTACGCCTCCGAGATGTTTCTGAGGCCGCAGACGCCTGGGACGCGCTGGGCGGCTCGGAATGTGTTCTGGAAGGCTTCGTTGATTTCGAGCGCGAAGTCTCGGTTGTCGCCGCACGCGACTTGGACGGCAGCTTTGTTCACTACGGCGTCATTGAGAACGCGCACAAAGACGGCATCTTAGACCTTTCGATCTGTCCCGCGCCTGCTGTTTCCGCGAAAACCTCTGCCGAAGCCGTAGACATCACGCGGGCGATCTGCGAGACGCTTGGCCTTGTCGGCGTGCTCTGCGTCGAGTTCTTTCTAACCGCCGACGGCGGCTTGATTGTCAACGAAATGGCCCCGCGCCCGCACAACTCCGGCCATCTGACGATTGAAGCACACGCGGCGAGCCAGTTTGAGCAGCAGGTCCGCTCGATTTGCGGCCTGCCGCTCGGCTCAACGGAACTGCTGCGTCCGGCGGCGATGGCGAACCTGCTGGGCGATTTTTGGGAGACGGGAACGCCCAACTGGCCCGCTGCGCTGGCGCTGCCGAATGTGTCGCTGCATTTGTACGGCAAAGCACAGGCGCGTCCGGGCCGCAAGATGGGCCATTTGACCGCGCTTGCCGAAACCCCGGAGGCGGCGTCTGAACTGGTTCGCGCCGCCCGTGCCGCGCTGGGAAAAAAGCTTTGAAAACCGCATTAGTCACCGGAGCCTCGCGCGGGATTGGCCGGGCGATTGCCCTTCAGCTTGCCGCAGATGGCTTCCAAGTTGCCGTGCATTACAACGCCAACCGCGCGGCGGCGGAAGATACTTTGCGCTCTTTACCGGGCGAAGGCCACGTTCTGCTTTCTGCCGACCTGGCTGACCTGAACGCCGCCGCACTGCTGGCGCAGGATGCGCTCGACGCTTTCGCCGGGCGCGTAGACGCGCTTGTCCATAATGCCGGCATTTACGAGTCGACGCCTCTCGGAGAACAAAGCGGTTTCAACCAATGGCGGGAGGCTATGCGGCGGCAGATGCAGGTCAATTTCTGGGCGGGCGCGGAGCTGGCCTATTTACTGGCCCCGGCGATGGCGGACGCGGGGTGGGGGCGGATTATCCAGATCGCCTCGCGGGCCGGACATCGGGGCGAAGCGCGTCATGCCGGGTATGCCGCATCGAAAGCCGCGCAGATTAACCTGGTCAAATCGCTGGCGGTGGAGCTGGCGGCGTTCGGCATCGGCAGTTTTGGGATTGCGCCGGGCTGGACGGGAACGGACATGGCCGCAGACGCGCTTGCCGGGCGCGGCGAACAAATTCGCGCCGAAATCCCGCTGGGCCGCGTCGCCTCGCCCTCCGACATTGCCGCGCTGGTCGGTTTTCTGGTCACGGACGCCGCCGATTATCTGTCCGGCAATACAATAGATGTCAACGGCGCATCTTACCTGCGGTAGCAGAAGCAGCTCACCATCAACAAGGAGAAGAAAAATGGCACATGTGAACGGGCGCAAGGCGCTGATTGTTTGGGGCGGGTGGGACGGCCATCAGCCGCAGCAGGTGGCGGAGATTTTTGAGCGGGAACTCAGAGCCAAAGGCTTTGAAGTGGAAGTCTCGGACACGCTGGATGCCTACAAAGACGGCGAGAAGCTGAAGCAGCTGTCGCTGATTGTCCCGGTGTGGACGATGGACACGATCACGGGCGAGCAGCTTACTCCGCTGCTGGAGGCAGTGAAAAGCGGGGTGGGGATTGCGGGCTGTCACGGCGGCATGTGCGATTCGTTCCGGGCCGAAACCGAGTACCAGTTTATGACCGGCGGCCAGTGGGTCGCCCATCCCGGCAATGACGGCGTGGGATATACGGTGCGGATTACCGATCCCAGCCACTTTATCACGGCAGGGTCGCCGGCTGAGTTTCCGGTCAAGAGCGAGCAGTATTACATGCACGTTGACCCGGCCAACAAGACGCTGGCCGTGACGAGGTTCCCCACAGCCGACGGCCCGCATGTTCCAAACGGCGAGTTCGACATGCCGGTCATCTGGACCAAATACTACGGGTTGGGCCGGGTCGCCTACAACTCGCTCGGCCATCACGCCGACATTGTTGCCCAAAAAGAAGTCCTGCCGCTGATGGTGCGCGGCCTGCTCTGGGCTGCCCAGGCGGAAGATGCAATTCAATGACCCTTGATTCTGCACCAAATGCTCGTCTTGCCCGTGCTGCCCTGTCTCTGGAAGGTCTCTCTGTCGGGGATGCGTTCGGCGAACAGTTCTTTGTTGACCCGTACACAGTCAACGACCTGATTGAGAGCCGCACTTTGCCCGAACCGGAATGGTATTTCACCGACGATACGCAGATGGCGCTGTCGGTTCTGTCCGTGCTGCGTCAGCAGGACGAAATAGACCAAGATAAACTGGCGACGAACTTCTCCGTTCACTACCAAGAAGATCGCGGTTATGGGGATGCCATGAACCGGCTTGTTCCCATGATCTATTTGTCCGGCATGTGGCGCATGATGGCCCCGCGCCTCTTCAGCGGGGAAGGCTCTCTCGGCAACGGCGCGGCCATGCGTGTCGCGCCGCTCGGCGCTTATTTTGCGGATGACCCGGCGCTCGCCGCCCGGCAGGCTGCACTGTCGGCGGAAGTCACTCATGCCCACCCGGAAGGGATCGCGGGCGCGGTTGCTGCTGCGTGTGCCGCCGCTTATGCCGCAAGGCCCGGCACAACGCTGCCGTCTTGCGCGGAGTTTCTCGCTTTGGTCTTGCCCCATGTGCCGCCGGGATTGGTTGCGGACGGACTGCGTTCCGCGATGGGTCTGCCTGTGGGAGCTACCGTGCGCGATGCCGCCCGTCTTCTGGGGTGCGGCTACAATGCGACCGCCCCGGATACTGTTCCGTTTGCTCTTTGGTGCGCCGGGCAGCATTTGGACAGCTATGAAGAAGCCTTGTGGCTGACCGCAAGCGGCCTCGGAGACATTGATACGACCTGCGCGATAGTCGGCGGCACTGTCGCGCTGTCCGCTGGTGCCGCGAGCATTCCCGCCGCCTGGTCTGCCGCTCGTGAGCCGTTGCCGCGCTGGCCGTTCCAGGAAACCAGCGAGATTTAATCACTTGGAGGCTTTTTTTGATGCGCTTTTTCCCTCGCCACATTGCTCCGATACTGGCCTGCTTGCTCTTATCGCTCTTTGTGATTTACCCGGCAGGGGCTGATGCGCCGCCGGTGCGTCAGCGGCAGCTTATGGACTCCGGCTGGCGGTTTCTGCGTGAGGCGTCCCACACGCCCGCGCACGCCTTGGCAGTCACGTCCTGGCGCTGGCGGCCCGGCCTGCCGCCGGAAGCGGACCAAGTCACGGCGGTCAACTTGGACACGTCAAGCGGCGACTGGAAAGACGTGCCGACAGGCCAGGATACGTTTGGCGGGCGCGTCGGCTTCGCCTGGTATCGGGCGACGCTGCCAAGCCTGGCTTATCCCAATCGCGTTCTGCATTTTGACAGTGCAGACGACAATGCGATGGTCTATTTGAACGGCGTCAAGCTCACGCATCACGAAGGCTGGAATGACCCCTTTGACGTGCCGCTGGATACGGTCTGGCACGCGAATGGGCCAAATGTTGTGGCGGTGCTGGTGGAGAATACGGCGGGGCAGGGCGGCATCATGGGGGCGGTGACGCTGGGAACAGCGACCCCGGAAACCGATGAGGCGGCGTTTATTCGCCCTCGCTTCAATGACCGTGCCTGGCGCGTGGTGCATCTGCCGCATGATTACGTCGTGGAAGGCCGCTTTGACCCCAAAGGCGATGCCAGCCATGCCGCGCTGCCGACGCCCCGCGCCTGGTACCGAAAGACGTTTACCCTACCGGCATCCGACGCCGGCAAAAGCGTCTGGATTGACTTTGACGGCGTGTACCGGGACGCCAAAGTTTACTTGAACGGGCAGATGCTGGGTGAGCATCCCGGCGGCTACGATTCCTTCCACTACGACATCAGCCGCTACGCCCGTTACGGCGGCGTGAACGTGCTGGCTGTTTCGGTCAATCCCGCCCACCATGAAGGCTGGTGGTACGAAGGCGGCGGCATCTACCGCCATGTCTGGCTCAACGCCGCCGCGCCCGTGCATATCGCGCCGTGGGGAACATTTGTCTCGACAAAGATGCCGGAGCCGGGCGCAGACGGCATTGCCGCGCCTGCGGCGGTGATAGTCAAGACAACGATAAACGCGCCAAACGTCTTTAGTGTCTTCGGCATCGAGCCACAGTATCGCCTTGTTTCGCGTGTCATCAGTCCCGCCGGTCAGGTTGCCGCGTCCCTGACAACGCCTTTCAAGTTTCCTCTCGGCACGATGCACTTTACCCAGCAGCTTCAGGTCACGCACCCACGTCTCTGGTCTCTGGAAACGCCGCAGCTTTACAGGCTGCACACGGAAATACGAGATGGAAACCGCGTCATCGATGCCACGGACACGCCGTTCGGCATTCGGACCCTCCGCTTTGATGCCCAAAAGGGCTTCTTTCTGAACGGCAAGCCGGTCAAGATCAAAGGAACATGCAACCATCAGGACTTTGCGGGGGTAGGGATTGGGATGCCGGACAGCCTTTTGTACTGGCGCATCAAGAAGCTCAAAGCGATGGGCAGCAACGCCTACCGAATGTCCCATAACCCACCGGCGGCGGAACTGCTGGACGCCTGTGACAAGCTGGGAATGCTGGTCATGGACGAAAACCGGCATTTGGGCGACACGCAAGAGGCGAAAGCCAGCCTGACGACGCCGTACTCGGATCTGAGCGAGCTGAGAAGCATGATTTTGCGTGATCGCAATCATCCGAGCATCATCATGTGGTCGATGTGCAACGAGGAAGGCATTCAGGGCAGCCCGCATGCACAGGACATCTTCACGGCGATGATGAAGGTCGTGAACGCAAACGATGGCACGCGGCCTATCACCTGCGCCATGAACGGCGGGTATGACAGCGCCGTCGGCATCACGTCGGTGGAAGACTTGCAGGGGATTAACTACAATCCGGGCGCTTATGACGGCTTCCACGCGGCGCACCCCAATATGCCGCTGTACGGCAGCGAAACGTCGAGCGAAGTCGGGACGCGCGGCGTGTACGGCCCGGACACGTTCAAGATTGACGGCATCACCTACTTAGGGGACGAAGCCAAAGGCTATGTCAGCGCCTACGATCTTCATGCGCCGCCCTGGGCGAACACGGCGGAAGCGGCCTGGCAGCCTATCGCAGACCGGCCATTCGTGGCGGGCGGCTTTGTCTGGACCGGCTTTGATTACAAAGGAGAGCCGACGCCGTTTCAATGGCCCGACATCAACTCAAACTTCGGGGTGATGGACGAATGCGGCTTTCCGAAGGACACGTATTACTACTACCAGTCGGTTTGGGGAGACACGCCGATGGTCCATCTGCTGCCGCACTGGAACTGGGTGAGCAAAGAAGGCCAGCCGATTGACGTTTGGGCGTACAGCAACGCGGGCAGCGTGGAGCTGCTGCTGAACGGTAAAAGCTTGGGCTTTCAGGACATGCCGAAGAACGGCCATGTCCACTGGCTCGTGCCGTATGCGCCGGGAACACTGGAAGCGCGGGCGTATCGCGGCGGGCAGGTCATCGCCGCAGACAAAGTGGAGACGACCGGGCTGCCGATGGCGCTGAGGCTGACGACGGACCGCGCGGCGCTGTCTGCCGACGGCGAAGATGTGACGATGGTGCAAGTGGACGTTGTAGACGCAGAGGGGCGCACCGTGCCGACGGCAAATAACTTTGTGACGTTTAAGCTCACCGGCGCGGGACGAATTGCAGGCGTCGGAAACGGCGACCCAAGCTGCCACGAGCCGGACCAAGCCCAAGCGCGGTCTGCGTTCGGCGGCAAATGCCTGGTCATCGCCGGGACAGGCGAAACGCCGGGCAGCATGACGCTCTCCGCCGCGTCGCCCGGCCTGCAAAGCGCATCCCTGCGCCTCACAAGCCGACTACCGGGGCACGCATTAACGAGCCAGGCAAAGTGAGCCGGGGTGCATGACAAGGTTGCGGCCATGGAACTTGGCGGCGTAAAGCGCTTGATCCGCAGCGGCGATCAGCGCGTCGCTGCCGGTGCAGTCGAAAGAGAGTGTGGCCGCGCCGAAGCTGGCCGTGACCGGGCGGCAGTCCCAGGCCGCGTTTTCAATGGCGATCCGGCAGCGCTCCGCCGCCCGAAGCGCCCCAGCCTGATCGGTCTGGGGCAGAACCACGACAAACTCTTCGCCGCCGTAACGGGCGACGAAATCGCAGTCTCGCATGGTGTGTTCCAGCAGCCGGGCCACTTGCTTCAAGACGGCATCCCCGGCAGGATGGCCGAACGTATCGTTAAACTGCTTGAAATGGTCAACGTCCAAGAGGAGCAGCGATAGCGGGGTTTGGTGGCGTTCTGCGGTCTCGCAGTCGCCCCGCAGCCGCTCCTGTTATTCCCTAAATTCGCAGTAAAACTAACGGAATTATCGGCAGGCAAGCGTCTCCGCAAGAGGTTTTGTAGGGGCGAACTCCCGTGTGCGCCCTGCTAATCCGTGTGTGGCCTTGTTATCAAGATTGTTATCAGAAGGGCGAACACAAGCAAGAAGAGCGAGCACAAGCAAGAAGGGCAGACACAGGGGTCTGCCCCTACAGGGGCGAATGACGGCGGTTAGCCCTGCTCAATCGCGGCCGGTTTTGACTGAATGGCTTTGAGGCGGGCCGCGTCGAACTTCAAACGGCGGTCATAGGTGTAGATGCCGTTCAGCTCCGGGGTGATGTCCGTCAGCTGCGTGTAGCAGTAGCCGAACATGCGCGGGTTGTCCAGCAGCGTGTCGCAGACAGCCTGGAAGCGGGTGTAGAAATCTTCCAAAGTCTTTGGGCTGCCGCCGTAGCCCCACGCTTCTTCTTCCAGCTTCTTGTCTTGTTCCAGCACCCACTTGAAGCCGCCGAACTCGCTGACCCAGTAAGGCTGGCCTTCATACGGCACGGAAATCCGTGTTCCTTCGTTGATGAAAACTTTGCCGTCTGCCATGTCGGTGTGGCGTTTCTTGAAATTGGCAATACCCACGGTCCAATCTTTCTCGTCAATGTAGTCATGCGAATCATAGATGTCCTGGCCGATGACCCGGTGCGAGTAGCCCGATGTGTCCAGCACGGGGCGGGATAAATCTATCGCTTTTGTCGCCAGATACATGCCGTGGGTCACGTCGTCCAGAACCGTGATGCTGCCGGTGATGGGCTGGCTGGTTTCGTTCAGCGGACACCAGCCGATGATGCTTGGGTGCGAATAATCACGCTCCAGTGCTTCCAGCCACTGCGTAATATAAGTCGGTCCCGGCTTCTGGCTGTCGCCGGTCGGCCCGTAATGGTCGCAGCCCCAGTTGCCGAACTCGCCCCAAACCAAGTAGCCCAGGCGGTCAGCGTGGTACAAGAACCGCTCCTCAAAGACTTTCTGGTGCAGGCGAGCGCCGTTGAACCCAACGTCCAGGCTGCGCTGAATGTCGGCAATGAGATCGTCGTCAGATGGCGCGGTCATAATGCCGGTTGGGTAGTAGCCCTGGTCCAGCACCGTGCGCTGGAAAATCGTTTCGCCGTTGATTTTGACTTTGAGGCCGTCAATCGCCACGCTCCGCAGGCCGGCATAGCTCCCCGCGCTGTCTACGATCTTGCCGTCGGCGTCCACAAGCGCAATCTCTATGTTGTACAAGTACGGGTCAGTCGTGGACCAGAATCGCCGCTTGTTTTCCGGGATCGAAAGCGTCAAGCGCGGGGCAAGGTCCAGATGGGCGGCAGTTTCGGCGGAGTAGACTTCGCCGTTTTCGTCTTTGAGCGTCGCCCGCACACTGAGGCCCGGCTTGTTCTGAGTCAGCGGCAGGTCTAAGTGAAACGCGCCATGAGCCGCGTCCGGCGTGATGCGCGGCCGCTTCAGGGAAACATCGGGAACCGGCTCCATCCAGACCGTCTGCCAGATGCCGGTGGTCCGGGTATACAGGCAGGCATACGAGTCATAGCGCGTGGACTGCTTGCCGCGCGGCTGCGGAGTACGCCAGTCGTCCCGCGCTCGCAGGGTCACGGCAAACGTGTCCCCGCCGGTGACATCTTTGAGCATCACCGAGAACGGCGTAAAGCCCCCCCGGTGGCGCATCCGTTCCACGCCGTTGATCCAGACCGTCGCGTCATAGTCCACTGCGCCGAAGTGCAGCAGAACGTGGCGGCCTTTCCAGTCATTAGGGACGGTAATCTCTTTTTTGTACCAGACGGCCAGCACAAAATCGGTGTAGGCCAGCCCGGACAGCTCCGATTCTGGGCAGAACGGTACGGTAATGGTGTCGGACAGGGGCCGTTTCAGCAGGCCGCGTTCCAGGCCGCTGTCGCCGCCGTCAATCTCAAACTGCCATTCGCCGTTCAAACAAAGCCAGTCCGTGCGGACAAACTGCGGGCGCGGATATTCAGGGCGCGGGATCGTCATTGTCATTCTTTTCTCCTTTGATTTAAGTGCTGCGGATTTCCGCTATAATACACCTATAATTTTCTAATGTCCATCAGTGATACCAACATTCCCCAGCGCGAAACGCACATCATCGGCAGTGACACCCGCGAATGGATTGTCAGCGCCGCGCTTTGCCCGGCGCTGTCGGCGCATGAAATCATCTTGGCGGGACTCACGGAAGCCGGTGCCGACTTCTGCTTCGCTCGCATTGACCCGGCGTGGAGTCAGCTTCTGGCCTGCACCGGCGGCGTTGGCTGGGTCTGGATAGACAACGGCTGGCAGCGCTGCGAAGCCGGGCAGGTCTATGTCACCCCGCCGTCCGCGTTCCATGCCTACCGTTCTGACCGAATGATCCCGTGGAGTCTGTGCTGGGTGCAGTCGCCCGGCGACTGGCTGCGCGTCGGCGACCGCCCATTGCTGCTCTCCGCCGAAACCGGCCCGCTGGCGGCGTCCATCTCCGGCCTGCACCGGGAAGTCATGCAGCCCGCCGATCCGAGTCTTCTGCCGCCCTGGGCGTTTCTCGTTTCCTCGTATGCCCGGCGCTTGGTTCAGCTCGGCGGCGGTGATCCGCGTTTGCGGTTGCTGTGGGAGACCGTCAACGCTGACCTTGCCGGCCCCTGGACTGTGGAAGAACTTGCCCGCCGCGTCCATCTCAGCCCGGAGCATTTGCGCCGCCTCTGCCATGCTCACCTTGCCGCCAGCCCTATGCGCCATGTCACCGCCCTGCGGATGCGCCGCGCCGCCGCCTTCCTCGCGTCCGAGTCCTATACCATTGAAGCCGTCGCCCGTCTCGTCGGCTATGACAGCCCCTACGCCTTTTCCACTGCCTTCAAGCGCCACATGGGAATGCCGCCCTCCGAGTACCGGCAGGGAAAACCACGCATCATTGGAAACGAATAAAACGAAGCCTCCTTGCAAATCTCGTTACAGATATTACACTTATCAGGTAGAATGACAATGGGGATTTTCAACCATGCCAACTTTATCGGAAGCCGCTTTGCTGGAGACCGCAGAGCCGACGCATCAAGACAGAGAGCAAGCGCAGAAGGCGATGACAGCCTTATCTCAGGGGCATCTTGAAGTGGGCCAACTGCCGGATGTTGCCCGTCAGCTTCTTTCACGCATTTTGATTGAATTGGCAAACGGTCACGCTCTGTCAGTCCTGCCGGTTGAGTCTGAGCTGACCACCAGCCAGGCCGCGAGTTTCCTGAACGTATCCCGGCCCTACTTATCGCGCCTGCTTGATCAGGGGAAACTTCCCTTTCATACTGCGGGAACGCACAAAAGGGTTCGCCTGCGTGACTTGAAAGCATACCGAGAGCGTCAGGATGCAGAATCTTATGCTGCCCTCGCAGAACTGCAAGCGCAGGCGCAGGAACTGAATATGGGGTATTGAGGATTTTGGCAGACCTGTCGGTCATCTACGATGCCTGCGTTTTGTACCCCGCCCCGCTGCGTGATACCTTGATGTCACTTGCCGTGACACGTTTGTTTCAGGCGCATTGGACTGATGCGATCCATGCCGAATGGATTGGAAATCTGCGCGAATCGCGTCCCGATATTTCAATGGAGCAGCTCAACCGAACGCGCCGTGTCATGGATCATGCCGTACCCGATGCTTTAGTAGGAGGCTACCACGGCTTAGTTCCGACTTTAAACCTACCTGATCCAGATGACCGACACGTTTTGGCGGCAGCCATTCATGCTGGGGCTGAGTTGATTATCACCTTCAACTTGAAGGATTTTCCAGTCAATATCTTATCGGGCTATGGGATTGAAGCAAGGCATCCTGATGATTTTGTTGTTCATCTCTTGCAGGAATATTCTGCTGAAGTCTTAACTGCATTGAGAAGCCAGCGGCAGCGCCTGGTTCGTCCGCCGCAGTCTGTTGAAGAATTTCTTGACACCCTTGTGAGGCAAGGGCTTCTAAAAACTGTTGATTTGCTGCGGTCACAAAGTGAGCTGCTTTGACAATTTTGCTGCGAATAAAATTATTATGCACATGCCACAAAGACAATTAATAAGCGTGGTGGCTTTGAGTATCTTCTGCCTTAGCCTTACGTCTGCCTGGGCGGGTGCGCCCAAACATCCGCCTGCTGTGTCTTTCTTTCCGACCATCCTTGATTTTGAGCAAATCCCGTCTGATGAGCGGCCCACGCAGCTTTTACGGGTGACATTTGACCGCCGCGTGTTTCCGCCGGACCATCTGCCGACCCTGCGTTGTGATTTTACCAATGACGCGGAGGTATCCCTGTTCTCGCGGGTTGATGGTCCTCAAACGATTACGGAAACGTACCGGGTGAAGTTGATCGGCTCTAGAACGGGGTTCTTGCGCTGTTACCTCACTTTACACAGAGACCCTGTCGTCTCGCAGGAAGATGACGCGACGGTCTCAGTGGAGGATAACGGAGTAATCATGCGTGGAGAAATCGTACAGGGTTTGGATGCAACTTCCCGCATGGTAGAGTTTGGCCGGGTTGCACTCGGCAAGGGGGCGGCAACAGAGTATCGCGTGGGTGTTTTTGGGTCCAACTGGGTGATAAGCGAAGAAATCAATGCCAGAAGGAAAAGAAGAGAGCCGGATTTGTGGAGCATGACTGTGACCAGTTCTTCCCCTTATGTCACCGCTCCATTTCATCGTGGCATGGGGCTGAACGGATCAAAGTGGGAGACCTGGCAAATTGCTCTCAGTCCGAAGACGCCGGCTGATTTTAGTGGGGCGGAACTCACGTTCCAAACCAAAAACGGCTACTTTCTCACCGTGCCGGTTTATGCACAGATTGAAAGTCCAAGCCCGCCGGAACCCGACCGGCCCGCAAAGCATTAGAGAAAACTATGGACATACCACAGATACAATATGAGCCGCTGGTGCGGGCGGCGCTTTTGGAAGACATCGGGCCGGGGGACATCACGACGATGCTGTGCGTTCCTGCCGGAACGACGGTGAGGGCGATGGTGCTGGCGAAGCAGCCGGGGGTCATCGCCGGGCTGTCGATAGGAGAAATGGCGTTTAAGCTGCTGGACCCGGACGCGCATTGGGAAGCATTGGTGTCGGACGGGGCGCGGGTAGGGGACGGGCGAACGCCGCTTGCGGTCGTGACGGGCGATGCCCGCGCTCTGCTGACGGCGGAGCGGGTAGCCCTCAATTTCATGCAGCGGTTGTCGGGCGTGGCGACGCTGACGGCCCGCTATGTGAGCCGCACGGCGGGAACCCACGCCCGGATTGTGGACACGCGCAAGACGACGCCGGGGTTGCGGGCGCTGGAAAAGTATGCAGTGCGGGCGGGCGGCGGCTTTAATCACCGATTGGGGTTGTATGACGCGGTGCTGATTAAAGACAATCATATCAAGGCCGCCGGGGGAATTGGAAACGCCGTGGCCGGGGCGAAGGCGCATATCCCGCACGCGATGAAGATTGAAGTGGAAGCGGCGTCGCTTGCGATGGTAGACGAAGCGCTGTCGGCGGGGGCGGATATTATTCTGCTGGACAACATGGACACGGAGACAATGCGCCGGGCGGTTCAGCTTATCGGTGGGCGGGCGATTACGGAAGCGTCCGGCAATTTGTCCGAAGAGCGGGTGGCGGAAGTCGCGGCTACCGGCGTTGATATTCTCAGTATTGGGGCGCTGACGCACTCGGCCCCGGCACTGGATATTTCGCTGGACTTTGCCGTATGACGACATTCGGGCAGCCCCGCCGGCATTTTTCAAATTGCGGCTCAACCAACGATTTGGCGCGGGAGTGGGCGTCGGATAGTGCGGAACCCGCGCCGTCGGGGGCATTGGTGACGGCGGGCTTCCAGACGCGCGGGCGCGGGCAGCGGGGGCATCAGTGGCAGGCGGAAGCCGGGCAAAGTGCGCTGATGTCGTTTGTCTACCGCCTGCCGCCTGCCACTGACGCCGGGCAGCTTGGCTTGGTCACGGCGCTTGCCGCGTCTGAGGCGTTGTTGATGCTGGGCTTTTCGCCGCAGATTAAGTGGCCGAACGATATTCTGATTGATGGGAAAAAAGTCGGCGGCATCTTAGTGGAAGTCGCGGCAGGCGCAGCCGTTCTCGGCATCGGCATCAACGTCGGTCAAACCGAATTTCAGGGCGCGGCTGACTTTGCCTATCCGCCGACTTCCCTGCGTCTGGCAGCAGTGCAGGAGCCGCCTATCAGAGCCATTGTTGACGCGGTCGCGCAATCTCTAAGCGATTGGGAAGAACGCTGGCGTCAAGACGGCTTTCCCGTTGTCTTGGAGCGCTGCCGGGCGGTTCTTGCCGTGGGCGTGCCGGTGCGTCAGGGGGGCGCTTTGGGAATGCTTGCCGGCCTATCGGAGCGCGGCGCGGCGATGGTGCGTCTTGCCGATGGAACTTTTGGGGAGTGGACAACAGTAAACTGAGCCAGGATACGAGCAAAATAGTGTATAATAATCGGACGAGTCCCGGCAAACAGGGACAAATCGGAAACAAGGAACGAATCTATGCTAAGGTCTCGCTGGCTGAGCACCTTCACTGTAATTGGCGCGATTTTAATCGTGCTGGGAATAGTCGGCCTCATTTTAGGGCCGCGCTTTGTGTACGACCCCGGACAGCCGGTGACGGGGAAAGAAGCCTGGTGCTACCTCATTATCGGGGTGCTGATGGTGATGAACGGCGTGCTGACCCCGGCGGCAGAGGGCAAAGCGAATGAAAAAACGGACGCCAAAACCGCCCTGCGTTCGTCGAGCAGACCCGCGTCGGTTGCCTCCAACGGCACCGGGAAGGCGGCGAGCCACGATGTTCCCGTTTCCGCCGACAAGAACGAGTAAGACAGAACTTAAAACAGAAATAACAGACAACGAGGTTGAACGCATACATGCCAACAGAAGCAATACGCTGCAGCGACTGCGGGGCGACATTCAAGGGTGTCCCGTCGTGGCTGAGGGGCGCGAAAGTAAAATTTACCTGTACGAACTGCCCGAAGCGGCCTTCGCGCCTGGCCCGCTATGAGTCGCCTGTCGTGCCGGCGTCGGCAATGAGCGCAGATGCGGATTTGGAAGCCGGCGAAACCGAAGATTTGGATGAAGACGCGGAGCTGGATTTGCCGGATGATCTGGACGATCCTAAAGAAGACAAAGACCTGTAAGTCTCAGCATTGAAGCGAAGAACGCCCCGCCGTAAATCGGTGGGGCGTTTTTGTGTTGAGAGACCTCACCCCAATCAAACCTCACCCCGCCTCGTCCCTCGTCGACCCTCTCCTTGGTAAGGAGAGGGTAGGAATCAAGAGGGCAAAGCTTAGGAGCAATCGTCTGCCTGCCTTTCCCTGACTTTCTTTTCTTACCCTCTCCTTAACAAGGAGAGGGTCGGCGAGGAACGAGACGGGGTGAGGTTTGATTGGGGTGAGGTCTCGTGACGGGGTGAGCTTTGATTGGAGTGAGCTTTGATTGGAGTGAGCTTTGATTGGAGTGAGGTCGTCTAGTCCAGCGGCTCCGGCCGCAGGCTGTGGTCTTCGTGGCTTGGGTCTTCCTGGTCGGTGCCGCTGTAGGCCAGCGCTTCGGCGGGAATCTGGCGATGCCAGACAACCCGGCCAATCCAGTTGCTGAAGTTGTCAAACAGGAAGTAGGCGCACGGGACGATAATCAGCGTGAGAATCAGCGACAGGATAATGCCGCCGATGACGGCGACGCCGAGCGACTGCCGGAAGCCGGCTCCCCGCCCAAGAGCCAGCGCCGTCGGCAGAGTAGACACGATAATCGTGAACGTCGTCATCAAGATCGGCCGCAGACGGATCGGTGCGGCTTCGAGAATCGCGTCCAGGCGTTTATAGCCGCGTCCGCGCAGAGTGTTCGTGTAGTCCACCAGCAGAATGGCGTTCTTGTTGACGATGGCGTTCAGATAAACAATACCGATCATGGCGATCAAGCTGAGAGGCTCCTGAGCAATGGTCAGCGCAATAATCGCGCCGGCCCACGCCTGCGGCAGGGACAGCATGATGGACAGCGGATAGATCATGTTGTTGAACAGGGCCGCCATCAGCATATAGGTCAGCGCGATGCCCAGCGCAAACGCGATGAAGAGGTAGCCGCCTTCCTGTGCAATGCTTTTCGCTTCGCCGCCGGACGAGTAGGTGACTTGGCCCAGGTTCATCGCGGCCAGCTTCGGGGCGAGAGTCGCGTTGACGCTGCCCGGCTGGTAGCCGGGACGCAGGTAAGCCGTAACGGCAATCTTGCGCTGGCGGTTCAGCCGGTCAATCTTGACCGGGCCGGAGCCGACGGTGACGCTTGCGACATCGCCGAGATGCACCGGAACATTGTTTTGGTAGCCGACAATGATATTGGAGACCGTGGCCGGGTTGTCGCGGTCTGCATTGGCGAGCTGTACCCGGATATAATACTGCTGGCCGTCGGCGGGATCGCGGAACTCGGTGTTCTGGTTGCCGGCCACCGAGTCGGCCAGGGCGTTTGCGACCTGCTGCAAGCTCAGCCCGAACTCCGGCGCTTTGACGCGGTCCAGCCGCACTTCCACTTCCGGCTGGCTGTTTTTAAACGAGTTGTCCACATTGTAGGTGCCGGGAGTTTCGGAAATCAGTTTCTGTACCTGAACAGTTGCGGCTTGAAGCTGATTGAAGTCCGGGCCGGTCAAGTCCACTTCCAGTGGCGGCGAGCCGCCGCCGAAGCCGCTGACGTTGGCGGGCAGGATGCGCGCGCCGACAATGTTTCGGGTCAGCTTGCCGATCTGCGCCGCGACTTCCACGTCCGAGCGGTCCCGCAAATGCTCATGCTTCCAGAATTGTACGCTGTCCAGAATGCTTTTGCGGTCGTACAGCGTCAAATCCACATGGGCATACTGGGTTCCCGTCGCGTTCTGGCCCGGTCCGGCATCGCCGACCGTTGTAGACACAAACTTGGTGTCATGCTTAATGTCCGGCGTGTTCTGGATGACGTTCTCGATCTGGCGCGTAATCGCTTCCGTGAACGCAAGAGACGACCCGGCGGGAGCCTGAACCAGTACGGACACTTGGCCCTGGTCCTGTTCCGGCGCGAACCGGAAGCCGAGGTTCTTGCCAAGCAGGCCGAAGATGGCGAACAGGAACAGATTCCCAGCCAGCAGCACCAGTACCGGCCCGCGCAGCCACCATTTCCAGAAGCCGAACCAGATCCGAGCGCCGATATTCCGGCTCTGAGTTCTGGGCGCGTAAGCAAACGTCAGCGCACCGCGCAGGACGCGCCGATACCAATCTTCAAAGCGCAGGAAGGCCCGGTCAAACGCGCCGGCAAAGCCGTGGTCGTACTCGTTCTTCTCGCCTTTCTTGTACCAGCGGGCCGCCAGCATCGGGGTCAGCGTAAACGACATGAACAGCGAGAACAGGGTCGCAAACGCGACCGTGATGCCGAAGGATCGGAAGAACTCGCCGATAACGCCGCCCATGAAGCCAATCGGCAGGAAGACGACGAGGTCCACGCAGGTCAGCGTAATCGCCGCGTAGCCGATCTCGGAGCGTCCGTTGATCGCCGCCACATGCGGCTCTTCGCCCATCGCCAAATGCCGGTTGATGTTTTCCAGAACGACAATCGAGTCGTCCACCAGAATGCCGACCGCAAGCGACAGGCCGAGCAGCGAGAGCGTGTTCAGCGTGAAGCCGAGCGCGTACATCGGCAGGAACGTGGCGATCATGGAAGTCGGAATCGCAATCGCAATGATAATCGTGCCGCGAATGTTGTGCAAAAAGATGAAGACGACGAGAACCGCAAGCAGAGCGCCAATTACTAAAGACCAGACAACGTCGTTCAGGTTGTTGTTGACGGTTTCCGACTGGTCTGTCGAGATCGTAAACGTAATATCGGGCGGCAGAATTCTTGCCAAAGTTTTGAGCTGGGTTTTGACGCCGGCGACGGCGGCCAGGGTGTTGCCGTCGGTCGTTTTCAGAACGTCAATTCCAATCGAGGGATGTCCGTTCAGGAACGCATCCTGCGTTCTTTCGGAACCCGTGTCAAGAACGGTTGCAATGTCGCCGAGAGCCACCACTTGATTGGTCGTGGTCGGCGTGGCAGCGGTGGTCGTGGTGGTTCCAGAAGCGCTTGCCGCGCCGACGGCCGCCCCGCCGCCGGCGGACACGGCGCTGCCGGTGGAAGTCGGGGCGAAGTTCAGCTTCAAGTTTCGGATTTCGTTGACATTGGCAAACTCGCCGATCAGCCGGACATTATAGTACTGGCTGCCGGACTGAATAAAGCCGCTGGCGACGTTGACGTTGGCATTGCCGATGGCCTGGGCAAGCTGGGAAATGGTAATGCCGTAGGCCGCGAGATTGCTGGCCGGAACCGAAACCCGGATTTCGCGCAGCGAGCCTTGTGCAATAGCGACGGTTCCGACATCGGTCGCCTGCTCCAAAGCCGGCTGGACGATATTGGTCGCGAGTGACTGAAGCTCACGCTCCGGCCGCCGGCTGCTTTGCATGGCGATGTGCATGACCGGCTGGCCGCTGGTATCCGCTTTCAGGACAGCAGGCGAGTCCGAGGCTGTCGGAAGCTTTTTGCGAATGGCATCCACTTTCTGAATGACATCCGCGTCCGCCGTGTCTAAATTCGTTCCGAAGAAGAACTGGATCGAGACCGTGGAAACGCCCTGTTCGGAGTAGGAGTCAATCTCCTGGACGCCGCTGACGCCGCTGATGGCGTCCTCAATGGGCTTTGTGACCAGGGTTTCCATTTCCTGCGGGTTTGTGCCGGCATAAGTCGTCCGCACGGTCACGCGCGGAAAGTCCACCTTTGGATTGAGTTCGGCAGGCAGCTTAAAGTAGGAGATGATGCCCATGACAAGAGCAGCCGCGACCATCATCAAAATCACGACCGGGCGGGAGATCGCGAGACGTGTCAGTCCCATAAATACCTCAAAGTTTCTATCAAAGCTTCTACAAAGTTACTCATCGCATAAAACCGGCTTACTCCGTCGCAAGGCTCGCGCCGACGCCGTTGGCCGCGCTTTCAATCTTCACGGGCTGGCCCGGCTGGAGCTGTCCCTGGCCGACCGTGACCAGCGTGTCGCCGGGCTTGAGGCCCTGCGTGATCTCGGCCTGGCTGGCGCTCACGATGCCGACCTGCACTTTGCGGGCGACTGCTTTGTTGCCGGGGCCGACGAGAAAGACCTGCTGCGGCGGCAGGGAAGTTCCCCCGGTCGCCGTGCCTTCACTGGTGGCCGCGCCGGATGCATCGGACTGGACCGGCTCCAGGGCGGTGACTGGGATGACCACGACGTTTCGGTGCACCGTGGCAAGCAGAGTGCCGCGGGCGAACATGCCGGGGCGCAGCGCATTGGTCGGGTTCGGCACCGCGACGCGCAGCGTGAACTGGCGGCTTCCGGCGCTGGCAGCGGGGTAAACGGCCTTCACGACACCGTTAAAAGAGCGTCCCGGCAGGGCGTCCACCTGCACAAGAACCGGATCGCCGACATTGGTCTGCTCGAAATCGGTCTCGGAAATAGTCGGCATATAATAGACAGTTTTGACGTTGACAATTCGCATCAGATTGGTTCCCGGCGAAGCGATCTGGCCCGGCTCCACAGTACGCGCCGCGATGATGCCGTCAATCGGGGACCGAATGGCCGTGTAGCTGACCTGCTGCTGGTCAAAGATCAAAGTCGCCTGCTGCTGCTGGACGGCGGCCTTTGCCTGCTGCAGGGCGGCCTGGGCGGCGGTAATGTCGTCGCGGCGAAGCTGCACCGTCTGCTGGTTCGCAAGAGCCGTCTGCAAATTCGCCTGTTGCTGCTGAAGCTGGGCCAGCGCGGCGGCAATGTCTTCGGCCTGGTTGCCCTGCACGGTCAGCGACAGCGACTGCGTGGCGTTCTGGTAGGTCTGCTGCTCTACGGTGTAGTTGGTTTGGGCCGTGTCCAAATCCGCTTTGGCAATCGCTCCCTGCTTGAACAAGCTGGTGTTGCGGTCCAGGATGGTTTTGGCGTTGTCCAGATTCGCTTTTGCCAGCAGCAGCTGGCTGCGGCCTTGCAGCACCTGCTGCGGGCGCGAACCGCCTTTGATTTTCAGGTAGTTCTGGTTGGAGGAGGCGACCTGGGCACGGGCCACGGAAACGGCGGCTTTGACGGTCTGCACGGCCAATGTATAATTTGCCTGCGCCTGGGAGACTTTGGCGATGTTGGACGAAACATTGGCCTGGGCCTGGCTGACATTGGCCTGGGCGGCGCGGACATTGGCTTCCAAATCGGTCGCGCCCTGCTGGACAATGATCTGGCCGGTGCGAACCACCTGGCCTTCCCGGTAGTTGACCGCAGTGACCCGCCCGCTGACCCGCGCCGACAATTGGACATCCTGAAGGGCGGCGATGCTGCCGGTTACGGGATCGCTGGTGGCAATCGTGCCGCGCGTGACAGCCGTGACTTCCACGGGAAGCGGCGCGTTCGGGCCTGCCCCGCCGCCTCCCTTGCCGCCGCCTGCCGCCTGCTTATGGCCGCATCCGGCCAGCGCGGCGAACATTACTATTCCGACAAGTGCCGATGCGGCACGGTTAATCCTCATTCTGCCTTGTTTCTCCTGAAGTCTAACGGCTGCCGAAAGCCTAACGGTTGCCGATGGCACGGGTAAGCTGCGCGAGAGAAGTTTGATAATCATACTGCGCGTTGACCAAGTTTGACCGCGCCTGAGCAAGCTGGGCCTGGGCATTGACAACGTCTAAAATTGTTCCGATGCCATTCTTATACCGCACGTTTGCCAGCCGGTAGGCTTCCGCCGCCTGCTGTGCGCCGAGACCGGCGGAGCCGGCGCGGGTCTGGGCATCGTTGATGTTTGAGAGGGCCTGCCGCACTTCCACGGAGACGTTCTCCTGAAGCTGGCCCTGCGTGATCAGCTGCGAGCGCAAATCCGACTGCGCTTCTTTAATTTTCGCCCGCGTCGTGCCGCCGTCGTACAGCGGAATGCCGAGGACCGCCGACAGGCTGTAAGTGTCATGGGAGCCATTGCTGACATAGCCGTTGTAGTTGCCGCCGGCGACCACGCTGAGAGACGGCAGCAGGCTGGCCCCGGCCAGCTTGACCAGGCGCTGGGCGATTTGGATGTTGTTGCCTGCCTGCATCAGCTCCGGCCGCCGCACATAGGCAGCTTGCGTGAGCTGCGTTTTGTCGAATGTCTGATTCAGCGGCGGGAGCGGCGGCACTTGCAGGGCGAACGTCGTATCGGCATTGTTTCCCAGCAGATTGTTTAAATTCACCTGACCGAGCGTCAGCGTATTGCGGGCCGAAGAGAGCTGCTGCTGGGCGTTGGACAGCGTGGTCTGCGCCGTCAGCAGATCATATTCGGCGGCCGCGCCTGCCGTGACCCGCGCCTGCGTCACGCGCACGCTTTCCTGGTCAGCCGTGACCTGCTGCTGGTACACGCCGACCTGCTCCTGGTCACGCAGAACATTGAAGTACTGGTCTTTGACCGAAAGCGCGGTTTCATTCTGCACCCGGATTAGGTCGGTGACATAAAAGTCGCGGGTAAAGCGCTCCACGTCCTGGGCCGCCGGGACAAGCTTAAAGATGTCAATTCCCTGTGTTACGCTGACCCGCGCGCTGTAATTGTTGTTGTGTCCGCCGATGCCGTTGTTGAACGAGCCGTTGCCGGGCTGCTGCCCCGTGCCTGTTCCCGTGCCGGTCGTGGTCGTGTCGCGCGGCTTCGCGGACTGCCCGACGCCTGCCGTGCCTTTGGTCGCCGCCGAAAAACGCTGCATAATCGGCGGCAGGTCGGCGCTGCTTTGGTCGGCGCTGCTTTGGCGTAATTGGGCGGTCGGGCCGGACGTGCCATAAGTTCCCGTTCCGCCGGTTCCTGTTCCGCCGGTGCCTATTCCGCCCGTCCCCGTCCCAATTCCCCCGGTTCCCGTTCCAATCCCCGTCGTGCCGGTCCCGCTGGTCCCCCCGCCGCCGAGCGTGGCATTGGCCGGGGTCGTATTTGTCGTTGTGGCCCCGGTCGTGGTGGTGGTATTGGTGGTCGTCGTGCCGGTCGAGGTGGAACCCGCTCCGGTTGCGGTTCCGCCGCCGCCGCTGCTGGTGACTCCCGTTGCATTGCCGCCGCCCGTGTCGGTGATGATCGGGATATTCCCCCCGCCGGGCAGGGTTCCGGTCGCGTTGCTGCCGCCCGCGGCTGTTCCAAATGTCTTGTTGCCGGAATACGTGTCAACAATGTCCAGCCGCACTGCCGGCAGCCCGCCCGCGTTTGCCTCATAAATGAGCTGCTGCGCTTTCAGCACTTTCTCGCGGGCAAGAAGCACGGAAGAGTTATTATTCAGCGCGAGTGCAAGCACCTGGTCCAATGTCAGCGTCCGCACCGGAGCAGTTGGGGCCGGAACAGCAGGGGCCGCCGGAGCAGTTGGGGCCGGTACGGGCGTCTGCGCGGCCAGGGACACCGCGGAAAAAGCGGTCAGGCCGGCAGCGATGCCTGCCGAAAGCCGCTGAGAGCGTCGTTTCAAATAGCGTCTTCCTCCGTCTTAATCTGGGCTGCGGTGTCGTGGTCCGAGGCGATTTCCTGCTCCATGTGCTGCAAATCGGCGATAATCGTGGTCATAAATTCGCGCATGGCATCAATTTTCACCAGCATCAGCCCGCGCTCATGCGGTGCGCCCATGATGAGAATTTTGTCGCCGGTCTCGATATTATACCGTTTGCGGGCTTCCACGGGAATCACAATCTGGCCGCGCTCGCCGACAGTCGCCGCCCCGTAGAAGTGGTCCTTCAGCGAGAATTCTTTGTCGGGTTTGCTCATGGGTTATTATCTCGGAAAGAAATGAAAATGATGTGAAAAGAAGTTTGTAATTGCACATAAATCATGCAAATCACACATAACACACGCAGTATGCCCTGTCTGCCGAAGATTTGTCAAGTATGGGAACCGATTTCGCGGCAGCATCGTTGTTGAAGCAGAGGAAATTGATTTGTTTCAATATCTGCGCGAAGACATCCGAACAATTTTACTCAAAGACCCTGCCGCCCGCTCTTTGGCCGAAGTGCTGACTTATGCCGGGTTCTGGGCGCTGTTCCATCACCGTATCGCCCATCGCCTGTACCGGCGAGGCTGGTTTCTCCCCGCCCGCGTCGTCTCGCAGTGGGGCCGCTTTTTAACCAATGTCGAAATCCATCCAGGCGCGACGATTGGACGCCGCTTCTTTATTGACCACGGCGCGGGGGTCGTGATCGGTGAAACGGCGGTCGTCGGCGACGATGTTTTAATGTACCATCAAGTCACGCTCGGCGGCACTTCGCTGGAAAAGACAAAGCGGCATCCGACGGTCGGCAACAATGTTCTGCTCGGCATGGGCGCGAAAGTGCTGGGCAACATCACGGTCGGCGACGGCGCTCGGATCGGCGCGAATGCCGTTGTCACCCGCGATGTTCCCCCGAACACCAGCGTTGTCGGCGTTCCCGGACGCATCTTAGTCCAGGACGGTCAGCATATCTCGGAGCGCTCCACCAAGCAAGTCATGGACCAGGCGCTCGGCAACGCCGACCCGATGGGCGAGATTATCCGCCGGGCGCTCAAAGAAATCGAAGACATCAAGTGCCGCGTCGAAGCCGTGGAAGAAGACCAGCACCCGGACCGCATTTTACGCGCCCTGGACACGGTCTGGGATAAAATCCCCGAAAAGCCGCTGCTGGTCCAGTTTGACGAGATGTGCGCCGACACCTGGCAGCCCTGCCCGGACGAAAACATTTCCGGCGGCGGGATTTAGCACTAATGCCTCCCTTGCGCCGCCCTCATGCGCTGCCGCCCGGCGGAACCATCGGCATCGTCAATCCTTCCAGCCCCGTGGAGGCCGGCCTGCTGGACGCCGGCATTGCCGCGCTGGAGTCGCGCGGCTTCCGCGTCGCCGCTGCCCCGCATGTCCGTGCCTGCGACGGTCATCATGCCGGCTCACCCGCCAATCGTGCTTCTGATTTTACCACGTTCTACGCCGATCCTACCATCCATGTTGTTTGGTGCGTTCGCGGCGGCTCGTCCGCCCTGCGCCTGTGGCCCCTGCTGGACTGGGATGCGCTTGCCGCCCTGCCGCCCAAAATGGTCATCGGCTACTCCGATACGACCTCGCTGTTGATCCCCTTGAACCAGCGCGTCGGCACAATCGCCTTGCACGGGCCATTGGTGTTCGAGCTTGGGGCGCTTGCGCCTTATCTTCTGGACTGGCAGCTGCGCCTGCTGCAAGACCCAGAGCCTGCCGGAACCGTGCCGGGGTTAGCTGCCGAGACGCTCGTATCCGGCACGGCCGAAGGCCGACTTTGCGGCGGCTGCCTGTCGCTTGTCGCGGCGACGCTCGGCACGCCGTATCAAATTGACACGGCTGGAACGCTGCTCTTGATAGAAGACATCGGCGAAGCGCCGCACCGGATCGAGCGGTTTCTCGCTCAATTCGCCGAAGCCGGACTTCTCGCCGCCGCGTCGGGATTTGTCGTCGGCCAGGCGACTGAGGCCGACGACAGCCGCACTCTGCCGATGCGCCTGATTTGGTTTGATCTGCTCGCGCCCTATGGCAAGCCCGCCGTGCTTGGCTTCCCCTTCGGCCATGTCCCTAGCAACTACGCCCTGCCGCTCGGCGTTCAAGCCCGGCTTGATGCCGACGCCAGAACGCTGACGCTGCTGGAAGCGGCGGTAACGACATGATTACCAATGGCTTGGACATTCTTGAGCGCATGGTTCTTGCCGTCGAACTCGTTCGTCAGAGGTTAGAGCGTGCAGCTTTGGCTTTGGAACACGCGGGCATCCCCTATGCAGTCATAGGCGGCAACGCCGTGTTTCTTTGGATGACGAGACATGGCGAGGGCGGTGAGCGGTTCACACCCAATGTTGACTTTCTAATCAGCCGAGCCGATTTAGCCCATGCCGCAGCCGCGCTGAAAATGGCAGGATTTGTTGGTGATCCAGAACGGCAAGACCTGTTCCGCGACGGGCCAAACGGCAGCCCAAGAACGTGGCTTCGGTTGGTGTTCTTAGGGGAAAAGGTGCGTGAGACTGATCTGCTGGCAAATCCTGACACGGCTTGCTCAACACGAATTGGAGCATTCCGAGTCCTTGACCTGCCTGCCCTTGTTCAGACCAAACTGACTGCGTTCCGCATTGTAGATCAAGTGCATTTGCTTGACCTGCTGGATGTCGGCCTGATTGACCAGACTTGGACGGCCCGTTACCCGCCGGAGCTTGCCGAGCGTTTGCAATCGCTGATTGATGACCCGAATGGTTAGCGAAGCTTTTGCAGTAATTCGGCGGCGGAATATGGTATACTGTTAAGAATATGGGCGACACTGCACATAAACCGTCTTTTCGCGTCTTTTGCTGCCTGATGGCCGCGTTTTGGACAGCACTTATTTTGCTGAGTGCAATGCGGCTTGCCTGCGCCGTTCCCGCGCCGCCGCATGCTGACCGGACAGCCACTGCGCCTCATGCTGCGTTGCGCTGTCCGATGTGTGCCGCGATGGGCCATGCCGGAATGAACTCTGGGATGAAATGCTGCTGCCATGCCGGCGGCGCTCCCTCTGCTTCCTGTCAGTGTTCCTTCCGCCCGCAGCCTCAGCCGCGCACAATTGCCGTGCTGGTCTGGTCTCCGCTGGCCGTGCTGCCGCCCCGGCAGGCGATTGTCCCGCCGGTATGCCGCCCCGACATACTCCCTGCCGCTGTTCCCGGTCTTACCCTGCTTTCCTACTCACCCCTGCCGCGCCCGCCACGCCTTCTGTGATTGCTTGACATCGCTTACAACGCAAATCACAGGAGAAATTTATGAAACGCACTCGCCATGTCAGCGCATTCACGCTGATTGAGCTGCTCGTCGTCATCGCCATTATCGCCATCCTCGCCGCGATCTTGTTTCCCGTCTTCCAAAGTGTCAGGGAGAGGGCACGCAGTGCCTCGGATGCCTCAAATTTGAAGCAGATCGCTTTAGCCTGGGTCATGTACACGCAGGATGGAGATGAGATGTCGGTCCCTAGCGGTCTAGTCGGCAAGACTTTTTCCAACCCGAACGGCGTGTACTGGTACGGCAGTACCGATTTCACGACTGGGATCGTCCGGGAAGAAGACGGACCGATGTGGCCGTACATGAAAACCGCCTCGATCTTCGGTGACCCGGACGCAGCCGGAATTCCCACGTCCGGTTTCGGTTCCAGTGACTATGGCTACAACTCTCTCTACCTGGGAGGCTACGGCAATTTCTACGACCCCTCCCCGCCTGGGCCGCCGTATCGCTATGGCGCTGCCTCGCTGGCGTCCATTCAGGCTCCCGCAGACACGGTGCTGTTCGCCGACTCAGCCGACTATAACAGCGATCAACAGGAAGTGATGAAGGACCCGTTTATCGTGCCGCCCAGTTTCACCACTTATGGTGTCACGGAAACGGAGCAGGTACACGGTCGCCATCTCGGATTCGCCAATGTCGCCTTTGCCGATGGGCATGTCAAAGCGATGAGGCCGATCACGCTGTCCGGCGATGCCAGCCACCTCGCCAATCATCTCGGTTCGCTTGCCAACGGCAACCCCGGCACGGACGAGCTATACAATGGAAAGGGAACCCCGTAACATGGAAAATCAAGCAAAAGAAACTCAAGCAAAAAAGATGACCCGGCGCGAGATGGCGTCCTGGCTCGGCCGGGCTGGGCTGGCGCTGTCCGCCGGAAGCCTGCTGGAAACGTCCGCCCCTGCCGCAAAGGCACCTGTCGCCGGTCCTGTCACTAGGTCCATCGCGGCCCCTGCTGATCCAATGCATGCGATGGACGAGGAGTATGGAGTTCCGACCGGCCCCCCACAGCAGGTCGCCATGCTGGTCTACCCCCAAATGGCGGCGCTCGACTTGGTCGGGCCGCAGACCATGCTCGCCTCGCTCATGGATATGAACATACATCTGGTCTGGAAAAACACGCACGCGCTGACCACCGATACTGGGATCGGCATACTGCCGACCACGACCTTCGGCAACTGCCCGAATGACCTCACGGTGCTGCTCGTGCCGGGAGGATCAGATGGAACGCTGGCGCTGCTTCAGGACCGGGAGACGCTGGACTTTCTGGCGAAGCACGGGAAGACTGCCCGCTATGTGACCAGTGTCTGCACCGGGTCCCTCGTGCTGGGCGCGGCGGGGCTTCTGCGCGGTTACCGGGCAACATCCCACTGGGTAGTGCGCGACCAGCTCGCGTTGTGGGGAGCCACTCCCGTCGCGGAGCGTGTCGTGCAAGACCGCAACCGGATTACCGGCGCGGGTGTGACCGCCGGCCTGGACCTCGCCGTGCATCTCGCCTCCCTGCTGCGGAATGACAAATACGCCAAGGCGCTGGAACTCAATTTTGAGTATGATCCCCAGCCGCCCTTCCGTGCTGGGACGCCGGCAGAAGCGGGTGAAGAAATCACCGGCATGCTGCGTGCCATCTATTCTCCGTTCGTTGAAAAAGCACGAGCCATCGCACTGAGCAAGACATCTCGATCTGCCTCTTGAGCCTAACAGCCCCCTTGCCTGGCAGGTTATCGTAAACCGCTGTCAGGAAAGGGGAAAACCGCTGTCTGGTTCGGGTTCCTGCGTTTCCTTTGCGAGACGCAGGGGCCACGGGGCAGCAGGAGAAACAACATGAAACAATCAAGACGCTTCACAAAATGCTTGAGAGGCTTCACGCTGATTGAGCTGCTCGTCGTCATCGCCATAATCGCGATTCTCGCGGCGATTTTGTTTCCCGTCTTTCAGAAAGTGCGCGAGAACGCCCGCCGAACGTCCTGCCTGTCCAACCTGAAGCAGGTCGGCCTGGCGCTGACTCAGTATGTCCAGGATACCGACGAAAAGTATCCGCAGGAGCATCCGACCACGTCTAACCCGGCCTTGGACGACAACAACGGCCAGCTTGAAGGCCTAGGCGACGATTACGGCTCGCCCTTCGAGAAGATCATGCCGTATGTCGCGGCGGAAAACCCGTCCGGCAATGCCAGCCTGACTCAGCAGCTCTTTGTTTGCCCCGACGACCCAGACCCACACGGGAAAACTCTTCTGGACGCCTCCGGCAACTGCATCGGGTCCAACCCGCCTGCCGCGCCGCCCGCGCCGGGCATCACGTCGTATCTAGTCAACGCTTACTTTCTGTTCGGCGCAACACTGGCCCAGGTCCAGGAACCGACTTCCACCATTTATGTCGCGGAGCGAAACAGCCAGTTTTGCGATGTCCATGTCCACCCCTGGCTCGGCGAAATCTACAATGGCCCGCCCCCTGCCGCCGTCGCAGGCTGCGTTTCAAACCCGGACGGCCAGTATGCCCCTGCCAGCGAGCGTCATACCGGCGGCGCAAACTACGGCTTCGCCGACGGCCATACGAAATGGGAGCGATACCCCGCAACCGTCCAGACAACCGCCGACCAACCCTGCTTTGGACAGTATCAAGCGTTTTAGCGCCACCAATCAAAGCAGCAAAAAGCCCCGCTGACACTTCAGCGGGGCTTTTTGGAGTGCCTCTTGATTGAGTTTGGATTGCCTCTTGATTAAGAATGGGTTTCTTCTTCAAGTATTCGGCCAATGTCTCGTGCGCCGTGCAACACCCGAATAATATTAATGCCGGCTGGAATAATCCGGTAAAAAATGAGATGCTTGCCGAAGCCGGAAACCGCCCATTGCCGTGCATCGGCAACGCGGGGATTACCGACAGGCCGTACCCGTCCCATACCCGGCGTGTCCAGCAAGCCCCGGAAGGTTTCGTGTGCGGCGTCAAAGAAGCGGATTGCAGTCTCGGCATCGGCTTCTTCGGCAAGGTAAAGCACGGCGTTATCAATGTCACGCTCTGCCTGCGGGCTGATACGGACGCGCTTAGTTGGCATGACGCGGGCTTTCCGCGACCCGCTTGATAAGTTCGGCGCGTTTCTGCCCGATATATTCTTCAGTCACGTCAATAGGCTCGCCGCTTTCCAGGCCCTCGACAAGCAGCATCTCCAGGCGCTGCTGGGCGCGGCGCTTCTGGTCCTCGCGAATGAGGTCGCGGAAATACTCACTGGTCGTGCTGAAACGGCCCTCGGTTAGCCGCTCATCCACATACTCTTTCAGTTGGTCGGGAAGGGAGATGTTCACGACTGCCATAATTTGCTTGCCTCCGGCCTGTTATACGAATATCTTAACATAAAACTCACAATTTTTGTTACGCTGAGACGACTAAAACGCCGGTGCGTCCGAAGTTCGCAGGGGCAGGCTGATAGGAGACAGCCGCAAGGTCTTCCATGTAAACATCATACCGAACCATTCCGCTGCCTGTTGTCTCGCCCGTCGGCTTTAGCTCTTTGATCCTGCCCTGCGCCCTTTGCCCGGTCGCCTGGCAGAGCAGCACGACATTGGAGCCAGGAACACACTGCACGGCTTGACGCATGGCAATAGCATAGCCGCTGCCGATTGCCGATTTCAGCGTGTCCGCGTAGCTCTTTTTGCCTTCGCCGTCCACTTTGTCTTTAGGCACGTTCAAGTACAGAGTTGTCATTGTCTCACTAGACCTCTTGCGTCATAGCCCTGGAATAGAAATCCGGGAACAATCTCTTACCCTGTCAAAGTTTAAGACGCCCCGCCGAACCCGGCGAGGCGCTTGCCTGTCAGACGGGCTTGACTAGTCTAATGCGGTACACGCTGAAATAAAGCAGTTCCGTGCCTTTTCGCAGGCATAGCCAAACATTGTCACAGGAAACTAACTCGCCCGTGTCGCCGCCCTCGCCGCGTTCCGTGCCGGAGTAGACTGTGACCTGGCGTCCGACCAGTGCTTGAAGTACGTCACTCATTACTTACTCCTTTGCCCAGAACATTTCGCCGGGCTGTTCGGTGATGACCGAGGCTTTCAGGGTTTCCATCGCTTTGTAGAGGCCCTCGCGGGTGGACATCAGGCTGTCTTCATGCTCGATGGAAAGCACATCGTCGTAGCCGATCATGCGGAGGTTAGAGACAAAGTCGCGCCACCAGGTCAGCGTGTGGCCGTAGCCGACGGCGCGGAAGGTCCACGCCCGGTGCAGCACGTCGCCGTAGGACTTCGTATCCAAAGTGCCGTTGATGCTGGCGTTATAGGGGTCAATGCGCGTGTCTTTGGCATGGACATGGAAGACGGCTCCAGCTTCGCCCAACACGCGCACGGCGGCAATTGGGTCAATGCCCTGCCACCAGAAATGGGACGGGTCGAAGTTTGCGCCGATTTGCGGGCCTGCCGCGTCGCGCAGCTTCAGCAGGGTTTCGGGGTTGTAGACCAGAAAGCCGGGATGGGCCTCAATGGCGAACTTGATTTTGTGGTCTTTCAAAAATTTATTCTGCTTACGCCAGTAGGGGATGGCGACTTTTTTCCACTGGTAATCTAAAATCTCCCGGAACTCGTCGGGCCAGGCGCAGGTGACCCAGTTTGGGTACTTGGCGCGGGGATTGTCGCCGGGGCAGCCGGAAAAGCCGTTGACGACTTCCAAATCCAGCGCTTCGGCCAGCTCGACCGCGTTCGTGAAAGCGGCTTGGTGGTCGTCGGCAATCGCTTTATCGGGGTGGAGCGGGTTGCCATGCACGGACAGGGAGTCCAGGGTCAGGCCCCGGCTTTCAATCGCATGGCGCAGCTTTTTTCGTGCGCCCGCGTCTTTAATCAGCGTTTCGACGCCGCCGAAATCGTCTAAATGGCGGCTGCCGGGGTAGCCGCCCGCGCCAATCTCAACGGCCTGAATGCCGGCTTCGGCGATCAAGTCGAGCGCTTCTTCCAGCGGCTTGTCATGGAACAGGGCCGTAAATATTCCGATCTTCATTGGGGAAGTTTCCTTTAAAGGTAAGTTTGCTGGATTTTCGGCATGAGGGAGCGTTTCTCCTGCTTAGGTGCGTGTGCAAATGAACGAGCGACTGAAGTCGCTCGCTGGAAGGTACTCGGAAGTACCACCTGTCCAGGGGACAGAATACGGAACAAGACATTCTTTCTTTTGCCGGTTTCTTCTGTCTTAACTTCTTCTGCCCCCTGGACAGGTGGCGTTTCCGAACGCCTTCCAGCGAGCGACTTCAGTCGCTCGTTCGTTCCTCGTTCACTTGTTCTGCTTCTGCCGGAACTTTCCTGGCCCCAATTCGCGTTTCAAGCAGGGTACAATAAACCCGCTTATGTTTCGCTGCTCTTCTCAACCGAATAACCGGCGACGTATCACGGCCTGGCTGCTCCTGCTGGTCTGCGCCTGGATGGGAACCGGCGGCATTCTGCACCACACGGAAGCGGAAAGCACGGCACGGCCTTTTCTCAAAGCCGCGTCAAGTCTGCATCACTCCGCCGCTGTGCCGAATGATACCTGCGCCGCCTGCGAATGGACGCAGGGGCTGCAAGTCCAAACGCTGTCTGTTTGCCGGGTTCCGTTCCCGCTGTTTTCCCTGTCGTCCCGCCCGCGCCTCATGCTGCCTGCCTTGATGGCCCGTCCCCTGCGCTCTCGTCCTTCTCGTGCGCCTCCCATTTCCTCCATTTCCTGCTGACTCTTTCTTTGCTGCCTGAACCTGCTGAGGAAACCTATATACCATGCCACGACTCCCGCGCCGCGCGTTCTTTGCGGCGGCTGTCTGCCTGGCAGCCCTGCCGCGCACCGCCGACGCGCAGGCCGCACCGCTGCAGCCTGCGCCGAACCCGAATAGCTCGAATACCAATATCTTTGACCCAAACCGCGCTCCGCTGATTATTATTCGGATCGGCGCTCGGCGCTATGTTCTCGTGCCGCGCACGGAAGGCAGCGCGACATCACTCGGCGCATCGGCGATTGAAAGCAAGCCGAACAACACCAGCCTGACCGCAGTCATCGCCAGCAGCGTTGCGGGCGCGGCGTCCGCGCCCAGTGGGCAAATCCATATTCGCGGCTCCCACGGCCAGTATTCGTACTATCTGGACGGTGCGCCGCTGCCGTCCAACGTCTCCGGCTCGTTCAGCGATCTGATCAACCCCAAAGATATTCAGACGCTTCGGATTTACACCGGCGGCTTCCCGGCGGAATACGGCGGGCAGCTTGCGGCCATTTTTGATGTCACCGCAAAGGCGGGAGCCGGCAAGCCGTCCGGTTTTCTCCAGCAGATCGGCCAAAGCTACAGCGATTACCAGTCTACGGCGCAGGTCGGCGGCGGCAATTCCCGCTTTTCTTATTTTTTGTCCGGCATTCGCAGTTCCAATAACTTCCGGCTCAGCCCACTCACCCAGACGCCGCTGCATGACGCGGGTCTGGAAAACGTCGGCTTCGGCAAGTTTGACCTGCAAAGCGGCCCGTCCAACCGGTTTACGCTCGATGTCGGCTCGAACGGCGCGACCATTCAAGTCCCGAATGATACTCTGCGCCAGGCAGTCGGTCAGAATGACTTTCAAAAAGAAAACGGCGACTTTGCCAATCTGATTTGGAGCCATCTGGCGGGCGCGGACAATCTGCGCGTCGCATTCTACTCGCACCACTCCCAGCTTCGCTACTTCGGCAGCCCGCAGGACCTTCTGCCCGATCTCGGCTCCTCGGATACGTCTGGGCTGACCACGACAAACGAAAACCAGCAGGCGACGTATCTGGGCCTGCGAACGGACTACATCGCCCATGCCGGTAAATCCCATAAAGTCCAACTTGGCTTTGACGTGAACACGGTCAATGGCCACCAGTTCTTTAACTCGTTCGGCGCGGCGCAGGCGGACCCGGCCATGAACCAGCCGACAATTCTCGACTCGCGTCATCTTGCGGGCGGGGACAAAAGCGCCTATGCCCAGGACGATTGGACTGTGGGGCGCACTCTCATCAATTACGGCCTGCGCTATGATGTTCACCAGGCCGACATCACCACGTCCCAGCTTTCGCCGCGCCTGAATTTGACCTACACGGCCGGCAAAGACCAGCTTCATGCCTACTATGATCGCTTGTTCCAGCCGGTCGCCATTGAAGATGTCAAGCATCTCAGCACCAGCGCCGCGTCCATCAAGCCGTTTCAGCCGGAGCGCGACGACTTCTTTGAGGTCGGGGAAACCCACACGCAGTCCGGCACGACGCTGTCACTGGACGGCTACTACCGGGCCGAGAAAAACACGATTGACGACCAGGTCTTCGGCGCGACCCAGATTGACATCCCCATCAACTTCGCCAAAGGCTACACGCGGGGCCTCGAAGTTGCCCTAGAGGGGCCGCTCGTCAACAATGTCTCGTACTACGCCAATTACGCCCGCTCGTGGGCAAAAGGCGCGGGACCGATCAGCGGCGGCCTGCTTGGGGAAGCGCCAAGCAGCTACTTCAACGACGACCACGACCAGACGCACACGGCCTCATTCGGCGTTTCCTATAGCCGCCACGGCTCGTATGCGACTTTGGACGGCGAATACGGCTCCGGTTTCCCTTACGGCGAGATAGACCGGCTTGGCCCCGACGGCAGCCCAGTTTTGGATGCGTCCGGCAATCCGTTCCCGGTGTCCATCAACTATATCCGTGTCCCGGTGCATACGATCTTGAACTTCGGCATCGGCACGACGCTCGGCTCCATGCAGCTGGCGTTTACTGTGGACAACTTCTTAAACCACGGCTACGTCATCAAGGAAGCCGGGCCGTTTTCCAATGTGGAATGGGGCCAGGGCCGTGCTTACGGCGTCAAGCTGACGCAGAGTTTTTAAGACGCGAAATTTTAACAGGAGAGAAATATGACTGCTTTCGTAACCTATCTGCATCAAGGCGGGTTTATGATGTACCCGCTGATTGCCTGCTCGATTCTCGCCATTGGGATCATCTTGGAACGCGCCTACACGTTCCGAAAAGCCACCGCGATTGACCCGGAAGCGCTGCTGGAAGAAATCAAGGAAACCTACAAGCCCGGCGATCACGGCGCGGCGGCGGCGCGTCTCATGGAAGACGCAAAGACTCCGTATTCGCGCATCTTCGCGCGGGGCCTCAAAAACGCCGACAAGCCGGCGGAGTCCATTGACATGGCGATGTCTCAGGAAGCGGCGAACGAAATTCCAGCGCTGGAAAACTATTTGCTGGGCCTGCGGACAATTATCAGCATCGCGCCGCTGCTCGGCCTGCTGGGGACAATCGCGGGCATGATTACGTCGTTCAAAGAGATTTCGCATTCGGGCCTGTCGTCCCCCACCGCCGTGATGGGCGGCGTTTCCGAGGCGCTTGTCTCGACGGCAACAGGCATCGGCATCGCGGTCATCGGCTTGATCTTCTATAACTACTTCGGCAACTTAGTGAAGCGGTTTGTGGAGGACATGGACTACTACGGCACTGAGCTGACGAATTTTCTGACGGGAAGGGTGGCCTAACATGAAAGTACGCGCCCGGCGTCAGCCGGAAGAAGCGGAGATTATCATCATCCCGATGATTGACACCATGATGTTCCTGCTGATGTTCTTTATTGTCGCTTCTCTGGCGCTGGCTGTTCAAAATGGCCTGCCGGTCAACCTGCCGAAAGCCAGCACCGGCCAGAAACATTCCGCCCAGAACGTCACGATCACGATCAGCGCGGCAGGCGACCTGCATCTCAACACGCGGCCTATTGCTTTGACCGACGAAACGGCGGATTTGAAGGCGCTCGGCGTCTCGGCGGGAACGCTCGTCGTCATCAACGCCGACAAGGATTCCAAGCACGGGACGCTTATCAGCGTCATGGATAACGCCGGCAAAGCCGGGGCCGAGCGCTTTGCGTTTGCGACACAGACTTGACCTACCTCCTTGCTTCGCAGGGTCCTTCCTAAAGGAAGGATTAAGATAATTTGAGCGAACCTTCCTCTCATCCTGGTCTTCCCTTTAGGGAGGAACCTGCAAAGCAAGAAGGTAGGTCTCTACATGCTTAGGAACCCCTTATGCGCCGACGGCGACAAAAAAACACGCTGCTGCCGAAGATGATCGGGCTGGCAGTCGTCATCAACGCCATTTTGCTGCCGATTTTGGCCCAGCTTGGCGTCTTCAAGAACATCGGCGACCAGAAGCTCACGCCGGTTGAGCTAATCAAGCTGCCGCCGCCGGAGAAGCGGCCCACGCCGCCGAAGAAAACTGCGAAGAAGCCGACCGCCAAGCCGAAAACGGCGGGGCGCAAGACCGCCGCCCGCGCGGCTGCCCCGCGCCGCGCCGCGAGTGGTCCGCCGCCGGTCAAAGTCGTTGCGGCCGGTCCTGCGGCGGGGGCAAACGGCGGCGGAGGCGGCGGTGACGCCGGCATTACAGGATCGGACAGCGGCCAAAGCCCGCCGCCCGTGCCGCCCGCACCTGCGCCTCCACCGCCGCCCACTCCGTCGCCGCCGCCACCCGCGCCCGCGCCCCTGCCTCCGCCGCCCGCGCCCAGACCTGCGCCTCCTCCTCCGCCCGCACCGCCGCCTGTGCCGACTCTGACGGCTGCCGTGCCGCTGTCACAGCCGAAGCCGTCTATCCCTGATGACCTGCGGGACAGCGACTTGAACGCGGATTTTGACGCGCTCTTCACAGTCCATGCGGATGGGTCAGCGAACGTCAAGATGGTCTCGTCCACCGGCAACCCGGCTCTGGACTCACTGGCGCTGGACGCCGCCAAGCGCTGGACTTTCCGACCCGCAACCCGCAACGGCCAGCCGGTTCAGAGCTTCCTGCGGCTGCGGATTGAGTTTGACGTGAGTTCGTAGGGGGCCTAAAGCAGCGTGAAGTTGTCGGGAAGCAGGTCGGTGATTGTCTCGGTGGCGGAGAGGCCGGAGGCGGTCGTGGAGATAATGATAATGGGGCTGTCGGCACGGGAAAACTCGGCGATAACCTGGCGGCATGCGCCGCAGGGCTTGCAGAGCTTCGGGGCGGAAGTCACGACGGCGACGGCAGCAATGTCCATGCGGCCTGCCGCGACCGCGCGGAAAATGGCGACACGCTCGGCGCAGATGGTCAGGCCGAACGAGGCGTTTTCAATGTTGCAGCCTTGATGGATGCTGCCGTCAGAAAGCAGCACCGCCGCGCCGACGGCAAAGTTTGAGTAAGGCGCATACGCCGACGCCTGGGCGTCCCGTGCCGCCGCAATCAGCGCGTCTTTTTCGGTTTCGTTCAGCGTGTCGGTAGACATCTTATTTTCCAGGGCGCAGATGCAGCAGGAATTCCGTGTTGCCGTCGCTGCCTTCAACCGGGCTGACCATGCGGGCGATTTCCAGCAAGCCTAATGCATGGGCCGCGCCCGCGACACGTTCCAGCGCTTCGGCGCGGGCCTTTGGGTCGCGCACGATGCCGCCCTTGCCAAGATGCGCCTGGCCCACCTCGAACTGCGGCTTGACTAAACAAATCAAGTCCCCACGCGGCGTCAGCAGGGGCGCAAGCGCGGGCAAAACCAGCGAGAGCGAAATAAACGACACGTCGGCGACGATCAAATCGAAAGGGTGGGGGAAGTCGTTTAGACTGAGCGAGCGGGCGTTCACGCCTTCCCGCGACTGCACACGCGGATCGGACGCGATTTTCGCGACCATCTGTCCATGCCCGACATCGACCGCAATCACGGACCCGACGCCGCGCCGGAGCAGGCATTCTGTAAAGCCGCCGGTGGACGCGCCGACATCCAGCGCATTTCCGCCGGCCACGTCAAGCCCAAACTCGGTCATAACCCCTTCCAGCTTGAGTGCGCCGCGCGACACAAAGCGCGGGCCGGTGTCATGCCGGGCCAGCACCGCGCCCTCGGCAGCTTCCGCGCTGGCTTTCAGGCCGCGTCGCCCGTTTACCGAGATCAAATCTGCGTCCAGAAGCGCCTGCGCCTCGGTCCGGCTGCGGCAGATGCCTTGCATCACTAACGCTTTGTCAAGACGCATTAGCTGTCAACGCGGCGAGGTGCGTTGTGTCATTCTGGGCCAGCAGCTCGGCGGGCCGGTTTGGATCAAAAACGTGCAGGCGCGTTACGGCGCAGTTGTCCGACCAGGGCGGCTCTGCCGTGACGACTGGAATTCGCAGGAACGCCTCGGTCAAGCGGCCCACGGTTTCGGCATGGGAAACAATTAAAAGATGCTCGTCCGAGCCGCCGTGCAGGGCGATCAAAGCGTCGCGGACACGCTGGGCGCGGGCGTACATCAACTCATCGTCTTCCAGGGTATGCGGCCACCAGGCCACGCTGCACGGGAATGTCTCGCCGAAATAGGCAAAGGGAAACTGCGTCGTGATCTGGTCGGGCGTGAGGCCGGGAAATTGGCGGTAGCCGGGCCATTTGGCATTGAAATACTCGCAGATGTCCGCATAAACTTCGGCCCGCATATGGGTCAGCTCGCAGAAAGGGGCGATGGTCTGGAGGGCGCGGCGCAGAGGCGACACATAGGCGCGGGTGAGACCGGCGCGGCTAAGAGACCGCGCCGTCAAATCCGCTTGACGGCAGCCGAGTTCCGTCAGCGGGCTGTCGAGATGTTCGGTCAGTCCGGCATTGGCTTCGGACTGACCGTGACGGACGAGGGTAATTCGCATAACGGACACCAGTATACCCGTTAATACGACAATTAGTGCGGCAAATCGCTGACGACCAGATCTTCCAGCCCTACGCGGTTTGTGATGAGTATCTTACGTCCAAGAAAGTCAATGAGGCCCTGCCGCTTGAAGTCGTTCAAGATCAGCGTCGTCGTTTCGCGGGTGCTGCCGATAGCGTTTGCCAGTTCCTGATGGGTCATCTTGCCGCGCAGGGCTTGCCCGGCCCGCTCATTGCGTCCGCCCTGGCCTTCATACAGGCGCAGCAAGAGCTTTGCCAGCCGCTTGGGGACTTCTAAAAAAACCAGATCGGCAACCTGGTTTTCCGCCTGGATTCGCCGGGCGCTGACAATTCGCAGCAGCTCCCGCGTTGCCGCAAGCGACTGTTCCAGCGACGCTAAAATATCGGCGCGGCGGAATACGACCACCAGAGAGTCTTCCAGGGTTTCGGCCACCAGCTCATACGGCTCGTCCGCTCCCAGCAGCCCGGTCTCGCCGAAGATTGCGCCGTCTTCCAGCAGGTACAGCGTCAGCTCCCGCCCGCGCTCGGAAACGCGGGCAATCTTCACACGCCCCGTGCAGAGCAGGTAAACGTAGTCGCCCGGCTGGTCGGCGAAATGGATGACCTGGCGGCGGCGGTACTGGCGCTGCTCGGCGATCCGCTCCAGCCGTTTCAAGGTTTCTTCCGGCAGCGCCGCCAGCATCGGCACCTGCTGGAAATACGAGAGTATTGAGTTCAAATCTTCACAAAGCACCTTCCTGAATGCGTTCAGCCTTACAATAGAAAGTATACCATTATTACGCTTGTTTGCTTCCGCCAATTATACGGGGATTTTCAAGTCTGCGAAAAGACTGGTAAATTTTCTGTGCAATACGGCAAAAGCCGCTTTAAAAATGCGGGATAGTATTGAGTATTACCGCAAAAAGAGAGTAATAGCCAGGCTGTAAGTTACAGCAGGGTTACAGTAATGCGCGTAAAGCCCACAGGCTTTAGTGGGGTAAGGCTTTAGTGGGGTAAGACGTTTTCCTTTCTTGTTGTCGGGTATAATCTCGGTGTCTTTGCCATAAAGCAAAGGCATTGCCCCTCATCGGAATAGAGCGGGGTGAACACCTTGAAAACTAAACAGTATGCGGTTGCTCCAAAGAAAAGGTTATTTCGCTTGGAGTGTAAAACTGTTTGCGTCAGAATGCCAAACATTCTGTCTATTGGTCATCTCAACAATTGGTCATCTCAACAGATGATCGCGTCAGGCTTTAGGATTTAATCTTTAGTCCTGTCGCATTTTGCAACAAAAGTCTTTTTGTCTCTTTCTTGCAAACTGTACCGTAGGGCATACGGGAACAGGTCGAAAGGCGAACGCTTGGGGAGAGTACGTCTCTACTTCTATTCTTGTGAAAGAGCAGAAGCAAACGAACTCGTTGAACCAAGAACCCCACAGGCTTTTGCCGTGGGAGATGTCAGAACGCTCTCATTCCTACTCTTGCAGGACTTGTGCCAATCGGAAATTTTGGCGAAAAACTCGTAGTTTACCGGGGGAATGCTGTTTTAGTGGGGTAGGGTTTTATTGGGGTAGGGTTTTATTGGGGTGATGCGGGAGGCTGAACGGGGCGGGAAGTCCGCCGGGACAGGGGCGGGCCGAGGACTTCCTGAAGAATAATAGCCCGAACAAGGTCGTCAGTGCCGCCGAACAGTCTGTCCGCCGGGGCCGCTTGGCGCGAAAAGGCCGACGTGAGCGGGGTATCGAGCGCCGTCGGCTCCGCGCCGAACAATTCTCGCTCCTGCCGCTCGAAACCCTGCCGGGTCGCTTCTTCGGGAGCTGCCGGGCCGCCGGCTTGCGGCTGCCTCTCGCGGGGGCGTGCCTGAAGCGGAGGCGTCCGAGCCTGCAGGGTTTGGGAGGGCGGCGGCGCTTGCAGCCGCGCGGGGCTTTGAAGCGTCGGCGCAGCTTGCGAGGGGGGAGGGGCCATCAGAGCGGGCGGGGCCGGGGTCGCGCCGGTCTGGCGCAGCAGCCATTTGAAGCCTTTAATGAGGCTCGAAATGACCCAGATCAGCACAATAATTCCAAACGCGATAGCTTCCAGCATAAACTTACTCATTCTCCGCGTGCGTCAAGATCGCCCGCGCATTCGACAAATCCTGCCCGGCAAGCGGTGTGTTATTTGGTGTCCACAAGTTGATCGGCGTGAGCGTCGCGCCGGGCTTCATCGCCTTGACATGTCCGTCAGCGAACAGCAAGTTCAGCCACCCGTCAGGGTGCTGATAGAAATAATGCGACGGCTTGTGCGTATACAGCTCACGCCCGCTGCTTGGCAGAAAAGCAGGGCTGACGATGTTCCAGGCTTCGCCGTCAAAGCCGCGAGTGTCGGCTGCTAAAATGGTAGTGGATGACAGGCTCGCCAGAGCAGCGGGCTTGTGGCTAACGCCGGAGCAAAGCGCGTTTACGGCGTAAGACTTCGGCAGATTATTGGATGAGGCATGACTGTTGTCGCGCTGGTCATCCGGGCAGTGATAGACTCCCGTAGATTTCACATACGGGTAAATTGCCTCGCGCCAGCCAGCATTTTTGGACGATGTCTTGTCTGGCAAATCGCCGCCGTAATCTTGCGTGTATTGCGCTAACGCCAAGCCGAGTTGCTTCATGTTAGACATGCAGGTAGTCTGGGGATTAAACGAATTCTCAGGAACCCTCTGAAACACAGGGAAAAGAATTGCAGCTAGGAACAGCAGGCCACAGACGCCCAGCAATATTCGCCAGAACCGTGCCATTCGTTGCCTCCTGACGCCGCCTCTACACCACCGGGCCGGTGCTGCCGCCTGCGCCGCCGTTCTCATCAGCCCCGCCGGTGGCGCGGCTGATGCCGCTTCGCATGGCGGTATCGGCTTGCAGGTTCCGCAGGTTGTAATACTCCATCGCGCCCATGTTGCCGCCGCTGAGGGCTTGGGCAAGCGCCAGAGGCACCTGGGCCTGGGCTTCGACGACTTTGGCCTGCATCTCTTGAGTGTAAGCTTTCATTTCTTGTTCGCGGGCAACTGCCATCGAGCGCCGCTCTTCGGCTTTGGCTTGAGCGACTTTCTTGTCCGCTTCGGCCTGGTCGGCCTGCAATCGCGCACCAATGTTCTGGCCGACGACCACGTCGGCGATGTCAATGGACAAAATCTCAAACGCGGTGCCGGCATCTAACCCTTTGGCGAGAACGGTCTTGGAAATGGCGTCGGGCTTTTCCATGACTTCCAGATGGGTCGCCGCCGAGCCGATAGTGGTGACAATGCCTTCGCCGACGCGGGCCAGAACTGTCTGCTCACCCGCGCCGCCGACAAACTGGGCGATATTGGCCCGAACCGTCACCCGTGCAAACGCTTTCATCTCGACGCCGTTTTTGGCGACGCCTGCGACGTTCGGCGTTTCGATGACTTTGGGGTTGACCGACATCTGCACGGCTTCCAGGACGTTTCGGCCCGCCAGGTCAATCGCGGCGGCCCGCTCGAACGGCAGTGGAATTTGGGCGCGGTGGGCGCTAATCAAAGCCTGCACGACCCGGTCCACATTGCCGCCGGCTAAGTAATGGGTCTCCAATTGGTTCAGGTTGACGTTGACGCCCGCTTTAACGGCGGCGATCAGCGGCAGGATGACCCGGTCTTGCGGGACGCGCCGCAGCCGCATTCCAATCAAAGAGCCGGGGTTGACCCCGCTGACCCCGGCGGAAATGGCCGTAATCATCAGTCCCAGCGGCACATAGCGCAGGATCGTCGCCAGAACGACGATAATCAGTACGACGGCGATCACGACGCCGATGAGTGTGTTCATAAATGGTGTTCCTTATGCTTTCATTATAGCATATTTGCGCGGGCAACGAAGCAGGCGTGGTGAAGCACCACACCGCAAGGGGTGTGGCTTCCTCTTTCATCGAAGGCTGCTCGTCGTGACGAGTCTGACGCCCTCTCCAGAGTCACTTAAAGTACCCGCACTTCCTGCGGTGACTATGCGTAGGCCTTCGGACAGGATGTTGATAGCGGCGTTGTGGTCGCGGTCATGGATGCCCCCGCAATCCCCGCAAATCCACATTCTATCCGAGAGTTCGAGGTGCTGAATGTTTTGGCAACAATGGCAGGTCTTGGAGGAAGCGAACCATTGCCCCACCTTCACCACCTGACCGCCGCACCAGAGCGACTTATATTCCAGCATCCGAAAGAATGACCCCACTGTGGCATCGGTCCAAGACTTGCTATGTCCACGAAGTTTGGTTACGTGATGTGGTATAATCATGTTATGAAAAGCGGAGTATATAAAATTGTCTGCGGTACTACTAATACCATCTATATCGGGCAAAGTAAGCACGTCATAAAACGATTTCAGCAACATCAGCACTTACTTAGGAAAGGAACACACCCAAACACACATCTCCAAGCCGCTTGGAAAAAGTATGGGGCTGAAGATTTTACTTTCAACCCGCTCGTGTTTGACCCTGACTTAGAAAATCTTGACAAAATTGAGCAGGAGACATTTGATATAGCATTTGATTCAGGTGTACCTTTGTTCAACCAACGCAAAATAACTTCCACAAACAAAGGTGTAAAGTTCTGCCAAGAAACGCGCAATCAAATCAGCATCGCGGCAACGCGCCAATTCGGAACATCGGAAGCGAGAGAAAAACACAGCAGGGCATATCATAACCCATACTTACTGGTTTCGCCCACAGGTGAAGTTTTCACAGTGGTTAATTTAACAGCATTTGCAAAGGAACATGGTCTGCATGGTGGTTCGATTTGTGCATTGGCGAAAGACCAAATTCACAGTCACAACGGCTGGACAAATCCTCTGTCAAATCTGCCTCCAAAGACGAGTTATATTCTGAGCGATAAAGACAAAGATTCTATTTGCCTGCGATACTCGCAAGGCGAAGGCTCTAAAGAACTAGCACAAGAGTTTGGTGTTTGCCGAAATAGTGTGCTTGGTCTCCTCAGAAGACGTGACATAAATGCCAAACAAAGAGGTAGGCGTAAACGATGAGCATTCACTAACGCGGACACGTTTAAGTCTTCGACGCAGAGGGTGCCGTATTGGGCCACAAGTTCGCGTGAGAGTTTGTGCAGGAAATCGTTCCTGCGGCTGGCAGTGCGATGATGCTGACGGGACACACGCGCTTTCGCCTTCACCCCGTTTCGGCTGGTCTTTTGGCAACGAGAGTGCTGACGCTGGAGACGCTTCAGTTTCCGTTGTCCCTTGCGATAGAACTTCGGCGGGTTGATTTTTGTGCCGTTGTCCAGCGTTAGGAAGGTTTCCAGTCCCAGATCAAGGCCGCAGGGTTGGTCATAAGCAGGAGCCGCGTTAGGGATTTCGACATGGCTGACGAAGACGACGTACCAGTGGCCGTCCGACTCCTGCTTGATAGTCGCCGACTTGAGTGTGCCTTCGGCGGGACGATGGAGTCTCGCCCGGACACGACCAATCTTGGGAAGGACAACAAAGCCGTCTTCGATCCTGGCGAACTGAGGAAAACGGAAAGCGTGTGGCGAACGCTTGCGACTCTTGAATTTGGGGAAGCGGGAGCGCTGCTCAAAGAAGGCTTCAAAGGCTTTGTCCAGATCGCGCAGTGTCTGTTGCAGGAGTTGCGCCTGACAGTCTTTGAGCCACGAGAAGTGACATCGCAGGGCGGTCAGTTCTTGGCAGAGGGCCTTCGCATAAATGCCTCTGCCAGTCGCCTTGTAGACATCTCGCTTGCGGGAGAGTGCCCAGTTCCAGACCCATCGGCGGCATCCCGCGAAGTGAACAAAGGACTGTTCCTGTTCGCAAGTCGGCTCGATTCTGAACTTGTAGGACTTCTGCACGATCACGCTACATTATACCCGATGCAAACGCCTGTCCGCACCGCTGAAGAAGTCGTCCTGCGGACGACGCGCTATTCCTCCCCACCCACGAGGAGATGGGGCTATCTGGCGCAATTCCCTGTATAATAAGTAAAGGGAGAAGCGGCATGGAACTGACAGCATTAACGCGGGAAGAAATCAAAGATATGGCCGACACGGGCCGCGTCTTTGCGGGGGGCGAGGAATACGCGCAGACCGGCATGATTTTTCGGTTTTCGGTGACGCCGACCGGCATCTCGGCCCATGTTCACGGGCATTACGGCGACTACACGGTTTCGGTGACGCCGGAAGTCAAGACGCGCTGCACCTGCCCCTATGAGGGCCGGATTTGCAAGCATGTCGCCGCCGTGCTGCTGCACTATTTGAGCGGCGGGTATGCCGAAGCCGGCAGCCTCGCCCCGGCCGTCCCGTCGGCGCTGGAGCAGACGCTTGCGGGAATGTCCGACGCCGACCTGCGGGCGCTCCTGCTGCGGCTTGTCCGGGACAATACCGATGTCCGCCGGGCGATGCTGGAAAATGTCGCCATTGCGCCGGACTTGCTCCGGGCGCAGCCGACCGACGCCAAGCAGGTCAAGGCACTTCAAAAAGCCGTCACGAAGGCGTTCCAAGAACTGAACGGACAGGAGTACGAAGACTACGAAAGCGAGCCGCGGGTTGAACTGAGCTTCGTCTTTGACGCCGTCCAGGCCCTGCACCCAAGCGACCAGGCGGAAGTCCTCTGGCACATTGTAGAAGAAGGCAACAAGTCTCTCGCTGACTACGAGCTGGACACGGATTTTTTAGAGCAGGCGATCCAGATGTACGGCGTCGCCGTCAGCCGCCTTGCGCCGCCGCCGGGCGAGAACAAGTTTTATTTGGACACGCTGATGGAGGGCCTCTACTGGACGATGTGCCAGTACGGAGACGTTTCCGAAGCGCTTCACGAAGCGCTGGACAAAATCGCCGCGTCTGCCGACGATGCACGCTATGTCATCCGCAAGCTGGAAAAATCGCCGGAACCGGAAGTGCAGGACTGGGCCATCAGCCTGTACCGCAAGCTCGGCGACGACGCAGGCTACTTGAAGGCGCGTCAGGCCAATCTTCATACCGAAGCGCAGTATCTGGAGCTGGCGGATTTTCTCAACGCCCACGGCCAGCCCGCGCAGGCCGTGGAAGCGCTGGAAGCCTATGTCGCGTCCCGCAGCGACCTGCCGGAAGGCGTTCGGTACTTGTCTTACCGCCCGGACCCGGCGCATGGACGCGGCGAAATCTTGCGCCGCCTCCTCGCGCACTACACCGAGGCGCAGGACGATGCAAACTTGTGCCGGATACTTCTGGCGCAGGCGCGTCAGGAAGGCGTCACGCTTGATTTGTTCAAGCAGATACAGGCTGTGGCCGAGAAGACAGGAACCTGGGGCGAACACAAGCCCGATCTGCTGAAGCAGTCGCAGGGATTGGAACGCGCCCGGATTTACCTGCATGAGCGCGACTGGACGCGGGCCATCGCGTTCGCCCGTCTGCCCGGTACGGAGGAGCGGGTGCAGGCGACCGTGGCCGGGGCCGTCCAAGAAACGCATCCCGACGAGGCTATCGTGCTTTACGACGGCTTAGTGCAAGCCAATATCCAGCGCTTCAACCGGGGCGGCTACAGCGCGGCGGCCCGTTATGCCAGCGAAGTCAAGCGCATCTATCTTGCGGTTTTTAGTGCCCCCGAAATCGCCGCCCAATATATCGAGGGCATCCGCAAGGAGCATTCGCGCCGCCCCGCCCTGCGCGAAGAGTTCGCTGGGCTTTAAAGAGTTCGCCGGGCTAGGGCAGGCACGGGGACCTGCCCCTACGATTTCGGCGGCGTTTGCGTAGGGGCGGCCCCCTGTGGCCGCCCTTTCTTGCCCTCTCAATGGCCTGGCGGGTTAGGGCGACTTCCAGGTTCCTACCAGGCGAGGCGCAAAGTGGAGGCGGTCGGCGGCGACGCACAAAGTCCGCAGTCCGAACCACCGTTCGGGCGGGACGGAGTCGCGGCCATTCAAATGCAAATGGCCGTACAGGACGGTCGCAATGCCGTGCGCTTTTAAGAGGGGAATGAAGGCTTCGAGCGGCGGGTAGTGGATCATCGCAATCTTCACCGGGCAGCCCGCGATGGCGTCCAGACGCCGGGACAGGCGGGACACTTCGCGGGCGATAATTTTGTCGCACTGCGCCCGTTCGGCATCCGTGCTGCCGCCGTCAGGCAGATACCAGCCGCGCGTTCCGGCAATGCCGATTTGCCCATCATCAGAGATAAACGGCGTGTCGTGCAGGCCGGGGAAGCTTAGGGCGCGGTCGGAGTCCCACCAGTGGTCGTGGTTGCCCTTGCACACGACTTTGATGCCGGGCAGAGCCGCCAGCCATTCTAAATCCACCTCCGCATCGCGCCGCCTCAGCGCCCACGACAGATCGCCCGGCATCAGCAGAAGGTCGCTCGGTTCGACGGCCGCCCGGCAGGCCGCCTCGATTTTCGCGGGATGGCCCTGCCAGTGCGTTCCAAAAATGTCCATCGGCTTCGGCTTCGCAAACGACAAATGCGTGTCCGCTAGCCCCCAAATTCGTCGCATAGAGTCTAGTATACCCCGCCACGGAGTCCCCACTACTGCTTAAATGGGGCGGGGAACCGGAATACCTCACCCGCTCGCTTAGGCTCGCACCCTCTCCTTGTTAAGGAGAGGGTCGCTGAGGAACGAAGCGGGGTGAGGTCGCTCGGTATCGGCACTTTTGTGAGTGGCTCTTAGCGAACCGGGGTGGGTTCTGGTACAATAAAACCCTATGGAAATCGCCGCGACCCCTAATCCCGTTTTGGACACTTACTACGCGACCCTCAGCAAGTATTCAGCCCTCGGCGTCACCCAGGAGCAGGGCATTCGGAGCGCCTTCCGGTCTTTGCTGGAAACCTTCGGGAAACCTGCCGGCTGGACTCTGGTCGAGGAACACACGCTGCCGGGCAGCCGCAAGCGGCCTGACGGCACGCTGCTGGACAATTTTCGAATTCCACGCGGCTACTGGGAAGCCAAAGACACAAAAGACGATCTGGACGCCGAAATCCGCTCCAAAATCAAGCTGGGCTATGATCTGGGCAACACGATTTTTGAGGACACGCGCCGGGCTGTCCTGTACCAGAACAAGCAACGGGTCTTTGAGGCCGATCTCACTCAGCGGGACGCGCTGGCGGCGCTGCTGACCCGCTACTTCAATCACAGCCCCGCCGAGATTGAAGAGTTTCACCGGGCGGAAGCCATGTTCCGCACTCAAATCCCGACACTTGCCAAAGCGCTGACTTCCATTATTGAGCAGGCGCGGCAGGACAACCCGCCGTTTATCGCGGCGTTCGGTGCGTTTACCGATCTGTGCCGCGCGTCGCTTAATCCCGGCGTCACTGCAAGCCAGATTCAGGAGATGCTTGTCCAGCATCTTCTGACCGAGCGGCTGTTTCGGAACGTCTTCGACAACCCGGAGTTTACGAGGCGCAACGTCATCGCCGCTGAAATCGAGAAAGTCATCACGGCCCTGACCAGCTTGTCGTTCAGCCGGGAAGCCTTCTTGAAGCGGCTTGATTACTTCTACACGACGATTGAAAACACGGCGCGGACCATCACGGATTTCTCTGAAAAGCAAGGCTTCCTCAACACGATCTACGAGCGCTTTTTTCAGGACTTCAGCACAGCCACCGCCGACACCCACGGCATTGTCTACACTCCGCAGCCCATCGTTGACTTCATGTGCGAAAGCGTCGAGGAAGTCCTGAAATCCGAGTTCGGCACGTCCCTGTCCGCCCCCGGCGTCACGGTTTTAGACCCCTGCACCGGCACCGGAAACTTCCTCGTCAACCTCCTGCGCCGCATCTCGCCGCTGGATTTGGAGCGCAAGTACCGCCGTGAGCTGTTCGCGAACGAAGTCATGCTGCTGCCCTACTACGTCGCCTCGCTGAACATTGAACACGCCTATTTTGACCTGCAAAAGCGCTACGAAACCTTCCCCGGCCTCTGCTTCACGGACACGCTGGATTTGGCGCAGGGCAAGCAGCTTGCCATGTTCGCCGAGGCGAATACCGACCGGGTTCAGAAGGAGCAGGACGCGGCCATTACGGTCATCATCGGCAACCCGCCCTACAATGTCGGGCAGCAGAATGAGAACGACAACAACAAAAACCGCAAGTATCCGGTAGTGGATGGGCGTATCAAGGAAACGTATGTTAAAGACTCAAAGGCCACGAAAACAAAGCAATACGACGCTTACAAGCGGTTTTTCCGCTGGGCGACAGACCGTTTACAAGAGCAGGACGGCATCATTTGTTATGTCACCAATAACTCTTTTGTAGATACCTTAGACTCTGATGGAATGCGTAAGCACCTACTAAACGACTTCACGCAGATTTACCATTTGGACTTGCACGGGAACGTCCGGCAGAACCCAAAACTTTCAGGCACGACTCATAACGTATTTGGCATTCAGGTGGGAGTTGGCATTACGATAGCGATCCGCAAGGCAGGCGCGGAAAGCTTCTTGAAGTATCATCGTGTTGCTGAAGATTTGACGAGGGTGTCAAAGATCGCCATTTAATGAGCATGGCGATCTTTGACAGGGGTTCCCTGGAATGACCTAAAACCAAACACCAAAAACGCATGGATTACGGAAGGTTTACAAGCAGACTTTGAAGATTTCCTGCCGATTGCCTCTAAAGAGGCTAAAGC
>JAABUZ0100001035.1_pt1 | contig 57235 bp, 62 predicted proteins | sample 5562091 | NCBI WGS metagenome assembly JAABUZ01 (sample SAMN12813069, study PRJNA571459) | rock metagenome | isolation source: Antarctica rocks | place: Antarctica: Victoria Land, Linnaeus Terrace sud | collected 2015-12-21 | reverse complement strand
AACGTCGTCGGTGCTCTGAAATTTGCCCCACCGTGCCCACCAACGTAATCCGCCGCGTAACCGAATCCGCCGCAGTCAGGTCCGACGTTAGAATCAAGCAGCTACACACCAACGTACGTTCTTGCTCCTGAATCCCATAATAAGGCTCAGCCTATTCTGCAGATTAGGCATCCCTTCCGATATCCAGGCCTTGAAGCCCCTTCCGTTCCGCTACCTCTCTACCTTCATGTCTGCCCCGCACGGAGGTATCCCACCACCATCATAAGCCTGCCCCGTAAACACACAATTCCATACATTTCCGTGAACAGCCATGAACGTTATCAAGCTTCAGAGGTAAGTCAAGGCCTCGTTAAGCGATGACAGCATGCCAAATCTTGGTTCTGGCCGGTGGATTTGGCTAACAGTTGTGGTCTACCAGGAAGTACCCACAATTTCAACAACAAGACATATTCGCTCTACAAGATGCCTTCAGGAAGCTGGATGTTGATGACAAGGGCTACATCGATGAAGCCACGGTGATTAAGGCTACACAGACATCGGAGCGCCAACCATACGATGTTGTCAGACAAGCACTCAAAGGAGTGGAGCTGGATAGCTCAAGGCGGGTCGAACTAGATGACTATGTGGATGTGGGTCTTGTCGCAGGCGTTGGCATATGCGCCGATGGTTTTCCGTGAGGGAGGGGGCTAATAACGATCTTCCCCAGCTCATCTCGAAAGTTCGGGGGTCATCACAAGCTCCACCCCAGATGACGACTGGGCGAGCCCAAGGTACCAGCAGCGCTACTGGCAACGGCGCAGCATCTTCCCCGGGACACCAATCAAAGAGCAGCATATCTGGCAGGATACAAGTACAAGGCTCCTCGGCGAATGTCACGCACACAATCAACGAGGATGAGCGCACCGAGTTCACAAGGCATATCAATGCAGTGCTGGCTGGCGATCCAGATATTGGCAATCGTCTCCCCTTCCCAACTGACACTTTCGAGATGTTCGACGAGTGCAGAGACGGATTGGTGCTAGCGAAGCTCATCAATGACAGCGTACCGGATACCATTGACGAGCGCGTTCTGAATCGGGTTGGCAAGAAGATTAAGACACTGAATGCCTTCCATATGACTGAAAACAACAATATCGTAATCAATTCTGCCAAAGGTATTGGATGTTCTGTGGTCAACATTGGGAGCGGAGATATAAAAGAAGGTCGTGAGCATCTAATATTAGGCTTGATCTGGCAAATTATTCGGCGCGGGCTGTTAGGAAAGATCGATATTAAACTACATCCAGAGCTTTACAGATTGTTGGAAGAAGATGAAACACTCGAGCAGTTCTTGAGGCTACCACCAGAGCAGATCTTACTAAGATGGTTCAATTACCATTTGAAGAACGCCAAGTGGGATAAGAGGTACTGTGTTCCTTCCAGAAACGTGGCATCAGTTCTGACGCGGGTGTAGAGTTTCCAATTTCTCCTCTGATGTTAAAGAAGGTGATAACTACACAGTACTCCTCAATCAGCTAGCCCCAGACGTTTGCAGCCGAGGGCCTTTACAGACGCGCGACTTTCACCAGAGAGCCGAGCAAGTCTTGCAAAATGCTGACAAGCTTGAATGTCGGAAATTCCTTTCACCTACCTCACTTGTGGCTGGTAACCCTAAGTTGAACCTTGCCTTTGTCGCCAATCTGTTCAATACCCACCCAGGCTTGGACCCAATTACCGAGGAAGAGAAGCTGCAAGTCGAAGATTTTGATGCCGAGGGCGAGAGAGAAGCTCGAGTATTCACACTATGGCTCAACTCATTGGACGTTAGACCGGCCGTGAACTCCCTATTCGACGACCTCCGCGATGGCACCATTCTCCTACAAGCATACGATAAAGTCATTCCAGGAAGCGTGAATTGGCGACACGTCAATAAACAACCTCCATCTGGCGGGGAGCTCATGCGTTTCAAAGCCGTAGAGAATACCAACTACGCTATTGAATTAGGCAAACAAATGCACTTCTCGCTTGTCGGCGTCCAAGGTGCAGACATTACTGATGGTCAACGTACATTGACCCTTGGTCTTGTATGGCAGCTGATGCGTCGGGATATCTCCGAAACCCTCTCTGCGCTAGCCCAACGACTCGGCAAGCGTGAGATTACCGACGCGGAAATGGTCAAATGGGCGAACGAGCAATCCAAGAAGGGTGGTCGAAACTCTAGCATTCGTAGTTTCAAGGACCAAGCAATTGGTAGTGGAGTGTTTTTGCTTGATGTATTGAACGGTATGAAGAGTTCGTATGTCGACTACGATCTTGTGACGAGTGGAAGAAGCGATGAAGAGGCATATGCGAATTCGAAACTTTCGATCTCGATAGCCAGGAAGATGGGAGCGACGATCTGGCTTGTACCGGAGGATATCTGCCAGGTCAGAAGTAGGCTGGTGGTTACTTTTATCGGTGAGCCTTCTCAAGGTAAACCCTTATCACATCACCGAGATATGCTGACACGTTCAAAAGGCTCCCTTATGGCGACGTATGAAAAGATGTAGTGCTCAGTGGGCTTGGGCTTTTGTACGGTTGAGCGTGGAAGTGTATTATTGTAGCAATCTGGTCACCATGGCTGCCCTCGGGGCTCCTTTTGCGTGTACGGAGTTGCAGAACCTCAAATGGACGAGAACCTGTCAAGTTCCCACTTTCCCACAGATCGTAGGCTTTGGGGCGCCTGGGCTAGCAGCCCTGACACTACATCAAGGAAAACTCTTTAAAATGCACTGCTTTTGTTTGTGTAAGTTATTTTGCTGGGTTCTACTTTTGTAAAGAGTAGAAATGTCTGAAGTGCTTGTATTTATTGTACTAGATCGGAAATAAATTACACAAGTGCCATCTTATCCCTTCCACTGCGGAGCCCGAACCAAGATCCCCTCGATCTCTCCAAGGTAAGTAATGCAGAATAACAAGTGACAAGCTGCAATGTCTAAAGCTGATGCTAAAACTAGCACCACGGCAAAAGAAACTCAAGAATCCAGTTCAGTGCTATCAAAATCCGCGCAAGGAGCAACATTTCTCATCCTTCTCCAGGTCGGCTCCCGAGCCCTAACTTTCATCGTCAACCAAGTCCTCCTACGCTACCTTTCTCCTGAAATACTGGGCATATCCACGCAGTTGGAGCTCTATGCCATCTCCGTGCTCACCTTTGCCCGAGAAAGCCTTCGAGTGGCGCTTCAGCGGCAGCGGAGTGACAATGAACAGGAAGAAGAAACAAACGACGCGGCGGGAGGGGAGAAGATCCCTAGTTTGGTAGCGACGAGCTACGAGCCGGGCCGGAGAGCTCAAGAGGCTGTGAATCTTTCGTACCTGGCGATTGGGCTTGGACTGCCCCTAGCATACATACTTGGGAGGTTATATATCAGGAATGCGGATGTCGCAGTCCTGCGTACCCCGTATATATACAACTCTCTCAATATATGTGCCTTCGCCGCCTTCCTCGAGCTCCTCAGCGAACCTTGTTTCGCGATCGCCCAGCAGCAGATGCTGTACGGCACCCGCGCTTTGGCCGAAACTTTTGCGACGTTCACACGCTGCATCATAACCTGCAGCACCGCCATCTGGGCCAGCCGGACCAGCCACAACCTCGGCGTCCTCCCCTTCGCCGTTGGTCAATTAAGCTATGCCATCGTTCTTAACGTGGTCTACCTCCTCAAAGTCACCCCCATATCCCACAGAAACAGCTTTTCGCTCATCCTGCGCACCTTAAACGACCGCACCAATAACCCCAACCTCCTCCTCTCCCGCTTCTCGATTTCCCTGCTCACCCTTGCTCTAAACCTCTACGCCCAATCGGGATTCAAACATCTCCTCACGACCGGCGACTCCCTCCTCATCGCCGCCCTCACTTCCCTCCAGTCCCAAGGAGCCTACGCCCTTGCGTCCAATTACGGCGGTCTTATAGCCCGCATCCTCTTCCAACCAATCGAGGAATCCTCCCGCTCGCTCTTCGCTCGGCTCTTGTCCCCGTCTTCTCCTCCTTCCACCAATCCAACACCCACCAAAATACAAAATGACAATGAGTCGACCGACCCCTCCCTTACCCAAGCAACCTCCTACCTCCACGTCCTCCTTCACCTCTACACACTCCTCTCCCTCCTTGCCCTCTCCCTCGGCCCCACCCTCGCCCCCTTCGCCCTCCGCACCATCGCCGGCCCCCGCTGGTCCCACACCGAAGCCCCCCTCGTCCTATCCACATACTGTTACTACATCCCTCTCCTGGCCATCAACGGCATCCTCGAGGCCTTCGTATCTGCGACCGCGACGCCGAAGCAGCTGAGGGAGCAGAGCGCGTGGATGGTGGGGTTTAGCGCTTGTTTCGCCCTAACCGGCTTTTTAGCGTTACGAGTGGGCGAAATGGGTGCCAGGGGCTTGGTGGTCGCGAATGCCGTCAACATGGCGATGCGCATCTGGTGGAGCTGGTCCTTCGTCACTATGTACATGCGCAACCGGGGCATCGAAATTTCTGTCGGCGAGGTTACACCAAGCCCGGCATTATGTCTAGCCAGCGCAGCGGCGGCGTGGGGTTTGAGTAATCTGGAGAAGGGCTTTGATGGCAGTGTGGTGGATTTGGTGAAGTGGGCGGGTGTTGCGGGGGGGTTGGGGGTGGTGATGGGGGGGCTGGAGAGGAGGTTTTTGGGGGAGGGTTGGAGGATGGTGAGGCCTATGGCAGGGAAGGGTAGGGAGAAGAAAGAAATTTAGATTGGCCATCCTGTGTTGTAGGTCCTAGATATGGTACTTGGTTGGTAACCGTGTTTTATGCTATCACTTGATAGACACTTGCTTTGGCTGTAATCGAAATTCTAGTAAGATCCCACGGTTAATTTCGATATTATGGGCAGCATGATTAATCTACAAAGTCCACGGGAGGACACGACATTAAAAATATCGCCACGCCTCACACGCACACTTACCCATGCTTCCCTTCCTACCAGCAGACCTCATGAACTCGAACCCTCGCTCCCAGCCAGCTGCTTTCAAGCACACGCCAATCGCCAAGGCACGCATACCTCTACAACCCTCCCGGCCCCCAAAAAAGCCGTACACCAACCCTCTCACCGCTTTATAACCCTCTGCCTCGAAAGCAACTGAGACATCATAAAATGGCTCACATCCTCATCAGCCCAATACGAGAGATGGCTCGCGATGCTGGCGATGGGGGAGATGTCGAAGACGCCCCTGTAACACGTTACATCAACTCATCATCCAAAAAGGGTAATTCGTTTGTTATGATGTTGTTTGGGGGAAATGGGGGTTATGTATAGGGCTTACTCTTGTATTTTGAAATCTACCCTGCCGTTACTATTCAATGCTCTTACTTTTGCCTCCTCCCTCCTCAACCGTGTCGCCATCTCGCTGGATTCTTTCCACTCAGGGCTCTCGCCTAGGTCTCTGCCTTCGTCGCTGCGGAGGCTCTTCCTACGTTTTTGAAAGCCGGCGTAGAGGGTTTCGATCTCCGTGTCGATCAGGGTTGAAGGGTGTTCTTCTCCGCTGCGGTCTCCACCGTTGCTGCTGCTGCTGCCGCTGGCCTCGGAGCCCGAGATGACGCCGCCTGCTGTGATATTAGTTCCCGCCCCAGCTGCTCGGATGGGTTGGATTTGAGGGCCTGTAAGGGGCTGCGACGAGGAGATCTGGCTTTCGCCTGTGAGGCCTAGGCTGCGGTTTAGCAGGCTGCTGGCGACGCCGGATGTGATGTTCGACCAGAAACCCGAGACGCTCTGGCCGACGCGTGCGCCGATGCCGGTGAAGCCTTGGCCGGGGCCGAAGATGCCTTTTTTGGTGTAGGGTAAAGCTTGTGGCTTTAGTGATGCCATGGCAGGGGTGATAAGAGGTTCAATACGGTAGGCGATGGGGTCGGCGGGGTGGAAGATGTTGTAGAGCTGCTGGCATTTGGGAGAGGAGACGGTGATGGAGAGGATCTCGGTGTCTTTGTCTGCAGCCGCGGCCTCTGCTTGTGTGGAAGGGGCGCCGAGGAAGGGGTCGTCCATAGAATCTGAATAAAAGGGGCTTCCGGTAGGTGGAGCATGTACTGAGCGACGGCCAGCGATTCTGCGTCCTTTAAGCATTTGGTAGAGACCCAAAGGGGACCCTAGGCAAAAGAAATCTTCGACATCGAATTTAAGACCTAGGGTTTGCTTTTCATCTATTGCGGGACTTGTAGCGGTGCGCTGTGAACGCGATCGGTAACGGCCGTGGGCGACGGGTCTGTCGGCTTCTTTCTGACGACAAAGTATATCGAAAAGAATTGCCGAACCTAGAGAGTGACCGATAAGGCTTACTTTTCCGTTGAAATGCGGATTGCGCTGGATGAAAAGCTCAAAAATGCGATTGCACTCACGCTGGACGATACCGGCGATGTGTTCTCGATAGGCATTCTGGTAGAGTAAGATATCCAGGGCAAGATCTGTGATAAGGTTGCGAATGGCTGGAACGCCTTCTACTGTGATATCGTTCAAGCTCGGGTACTCTTCTACATCATCAAATGTATCCGCATCAGTCAGGTCCTGCTCTTTGCGGTTCTGTTTGAAGCTTTGCTTTGGGAAGTCTAATAAATGGCGCCAGACGACAGGCAAGACCTGCACTCGACAGTTTTTAGGCAGCTTCTCAACTTCAGAATTCAGAGCCTGTAGATCAGGGGACGTCTCGTACACGCTTTTGAGCGTCTTACGTAGAACATTGACGTCATGGATAAAATTAACACTCTCCATACGCAGACCGAGTCGTTGGCCGATGCCATGGGTCACGAGTATGAGATGCTCAATCTCGCGGGCTTGGTCGTCGCCATCTGCTTCTCGATAGTCCTCCTGGATCTCATCTTGATCACGCTTGCGCACTTCTTCTTCTTGTCTGACTGGGTCCTCAGGCTCAGCTGAAGAGACTAAATTAGACATTTGCCGCTCCAGTCTTGCTAGTTTGGACTCAGATTGAGCATCGTCATCTTTCTTTCGTCGAGTCTCCGAGTCTTGAGTCTGTTGCATATCAACAGTATGTCCACTATCCTTCCTGGAAGGGGTAGACATTTTCTTGGAATCAGCGGGTGAGACAGCAGCTCCCACATCCCCAATTTTAACGGCCTCATCGGCTTCTAGTTTGTTGTCTTTTGATTTAATTGTTTCGGTATAGCCGCGAACGACCTTGGTACCTCCAAGGTGACCGCCACCAGCAAAGCGCTGATAGACTGTGCTACTCATCCGAGACAGAAGGTCGTCAGTAAGGAGCCATGCTACAGTCGCATCTTGATATGTCACAACAGAGCTCATGTAGGAACCAAATAGCCGTTGGGTCTGCAGTTGAAATTTTGTCGGGATTGTAGAGGAATTCTCTATCTCTTCATTAGATCTACCTCGTAGATCGTCCGCAGAAATTTTCTTAGGAAGTTTCGAGTCAGCTGTACCGCCGAATTTACTGATGCCTGACTCAGGATTCATTGACACTGGTCTTGCTCGTGCCTGTGGTGCAGCTTGCTGAAGCGAGGTCGACCTATACCGCCATGGTTTGACTTTGAGATACCCTTCCTCCAATTGAATGGCGAGATTCTCATCGCATGGCTTTAAGGTCGATCCATCTTGATAAAACCAACTCCCTCGACGGACATTATAGATAGGGCCAAGCCAATACGTTGGAGCAAGCTCTCTTTCTTCGATATCTACATCGAACAAGTAGTCCTCATTAACTGGAACTTTGACCAGGCCACCTTTTTCTATATTTGTAGAGTCATTAATGCTCGTATTCCGCTTTGCGCCAATATCTGAAGCAATTCCGGAGCGTCTGAGACTGGCGTCTCCAAGGTCACCTCCTACTGGCTCTTCGCGGACTGCAGCATCTTCGTGTTCGGCAAGCTTTCGAAACGCTGATTCAATTGAGCGGGAGTCCTGAGCAGAGAATGCTGCGTATTTCTTGGGGGCTGGTAGGGGCTTCGCATCTATTGGAGGTTGATCAAGGGGAAGAGGTTTCCTCTTGGGGACCTGCCGTGGAAGCTCAGTAAACAGCCAAACAATCCGAGACTTGAGTTGGATTGAGGTGCCAAGTGCGACGTACATCTACTGCGTAAAACCATCGCACATTCGACTTCGGACAATCTTCGGGGTAGTCTCGAAGACTTAGACGATGGCGGTGGCTAATTGTGTGATCAATACTTTGCTGCTTGGCAGGCACTTGTGGACCGTGGCTGTCGTCTCCTTTGTTGCCCTGGCTAGGTTTCGGCGTGTTGCTTCGAGATGTCCATGGAGAGATTGAATCTAGGAATCCGGGGGCAGCAGCCATCCTGTTCCGGTAGGACCGGAGAAGATTGAAGCGTGCCAACTTGAGAAATTTGTTGACATCCGTTGTGTTGACAATGATGGAAGCTCCATGGCCTCCCAAACTCACATCTGCCTTGATATCTTGTTTCGGAGGATGCTCCGACCCCGGTTACAGTAGTGCAAACCTAAAAGTATCTACATAGGCGCAGCCTTACCTTACTCGTATCCTCAGTTTACGGCTGAGGTACACTACTTAATCTTGTTTATCTAAGGCGACCTTACCTTCCCTACTATCAACAATACTTTCCTCACCTACGGTCTGATCACGAAGGTGCAGCTATGGAAAATGAAAGTTCTTCCGAGCTACAGCTTGTACGAAGCTTCTGGGCCAGAACGAAGTCGAAGAGTCCGATTTACAACTTTCTCCTAAATGACATAGAGATACTCTCTGCTACCAGCGGCACTATGAGAGCACGTCTTTGTGTCCTCCCAGTGCATCTCAATTCGAAGGGAACCTTACATGGCACGGTGTCAGCATGTCTGACTGACTGGGCTGGTGGTATGGCAATTGCTACTGTGGGTCTTGAGAAGACAGGTGTATCGACTGACATACACACTACCTACGTCTCTACTGCGAAAGAGGGCGATTTAATTGAGATTGAAGCTCGTGCAAGTAAAGTAGGAGCAAGCTTGGCTTTCACGACGATTGAGATTCGACATGTCGGAGAAGGCGGCGCTATAATTTGCACTGGAACTCACACCAAATATGTCAGGTAACGGCCTATCCACTACCGGAGATTATTCGGGCCCCTCAGACGATTAGGGTACTTCGTATAGCCTCACGCAGTCTTCTTTGCGTCTCACGCACCATCTCCATGGCGTCAGACTTCACTCGGATTGCGGATATTGCTTGCCATCCTCTGCTTTACATGTCTTTCCAAGCTTCAGGGCGATGAAGTCTAGGCAATTCGGATGAGCGCAAATATAACTTGAAGAATTCGGATTGTAACTCTAGGTCGTGCATGCAGCAATCTAAGGCACTTTCTACCATCAGAAGCTATTGGACTATCATAAACCCTCCTCCATGCTGGGGCCATTCGTTGTACAGGAGGTGAAAGCAGTGCCATACTATGAGTGCGCCCCAACTCTCAATCTGCCGGACACTAGCCAGGTGTTCCATACTCCTCCATATTCTCTGGCCCGCTGCTCAGCTGTCATACCTTCTGCGTCTTTCAAAGAACGTATATCCAGTTTCCCTGTCTGATCTTCTCTCGCAATCCCTAAACTCTTTGTAACCTGGAGGACCTCCAATGGGAATTGATCTATTTCAAAATTCGAGGCGAGCATTACTAAGAGCCATGCAACCTCTTCTCTACCATTCAACACTGCAGTATGTAGGCCTGAGTTCATTGACCCCATTAGATCTTGGTACCTCAAGACATCTGTTTTTGGCTCCACATTGTCGCTGTTTTCTTCGACCTCATCTTGGTCGTTGTCAAGAAGGTCGACTATGGCTTCAATGTCACCTTCCGCACAAAATTCTAGGAAGGCTCTGCATCGGCGCTCCTCCGGATAAGCCTTAAGGTAGCTCTCCTCTGTAAGCAAGGGTAGTATGTCAAGGCCTGTTTGTAGACCCCCTTCGTTGTTCAAATTGCACAGAATTTGTTGTTCCCCAGAGGCTCCAGTAGCCGAGATGTTCCGTCCACAGCTGGGGCATTCAGTCATAGAATAGGCGTCTAAAAGGCATTGCCTAGATTATCCCAGGCCACTTAGTGCCATTACATAATCCTACAGTCGTCGTTGGAAGACGAACCAATGGAAATGGCATCCACATTGAATCTCAACAGAATCAGGGATTGTGCAGATATTTCCAGGACTTGATGAGCCAACATCTTGGCGGACATCAACTTCTTCGTCCGGCTCGAATATTAGAATCAAAGGCTCTTGGCAGGCCACACAGCTCATCTTGGCGCTTCTGCTAACAATGATTCTCTTTGTACTTCCACTTCGCAACACGATCTAGTCCAAGTAAAATCTGCCGGAGCAAGTGGACGTTGCTAACAGTCACTCGCTACAGGTTATCTCCGATGAGAATGGAAATAAGAAATTCGGCGCTAGACATCTGCCGTTGACGCTAGAGTAGCTCCGTACACGGTACACGTCGCAGCTCGCAAACGCGGAGGAGCTCACCAATCTCAGTCCATGTATCATGCGCCCCAACATTTCGCCAGCGAAGGCGTGAGCACCATAGTACGAAAAGATGGTTCTAAGACAGCATGGCGTACAACAACTCCAACAGCCTTCCCAAATCCAATGCACAGGAGGAGGAAAATCACAACCGTTTAGAGCCCACACCGAAAGCTAATTCGACATCTTTGGAGCAAAATGAGGTTCGGAATAAACCTGTAGGGCTTACCAAGGCCCAGGAGCTCATTAATGGTGTCCTGCGATTTCTCTCTACTGCCAGCAGTGAAACACTAGGAGCTTGTGCTGTCGGCTTGGCCTCGATCACATACTTCGTGCTTGGTAGAGTCGGACTCCTCATCATAGGCATCGTTGGTGGCGTACTATTGCATGCTACATGGGAAGAAAATGTCCAAAATCAGGCAAGCCATGGGACCGAGGCTTCAGAAGCTAGGAGGAGAAAAGAAGCTAGCTTGAACGTTGTCGAACGAGTGTTAAATTGGCGGGGAAAGCAGCATGGGAACAGCACTCAGGATAGAAGCGACGTTCGCGATGTAGAATACAAGATTTCAGCTCATAAGGAGTTGGACTTCTCGGGCTTTCAACCTTTTACCGCAGCTGCTTTGGGAGATCTTACAGACGCTGTTATCCGCGACTATGTAAAGTATGGTAGCGACGAGTCAATATGTTGGCAATATGCTGATCCATGAAGGTGGTGGTACGCACCTATATTGCCCAAGGAAGCGTCGTTTCCTTTCGCTTGTCGACAAACTCTAATAGGGTTCCTTCTCTCCGTATCCTCACACTTATACCGAAAGCGACCGGCAGACACGTTTCTAGACTTCCTCACGAACTCTTCTGCCATTGTCATAGTCTTTTTCGACGAGCTTTCCGGCGCCCTGATGAACTCCGGATCATCCAACCTCAACCCCGCGGATGCTTTGTCTCAGTATCTTGAAGTATATCCGGAAAGTAGCCTTGCGAACGTTGTTGATGTCAGGCAGCAGGAGAAGAAGCTGAAGGCTGTGGCAGAAGACATTCTGCATACATTTTTGGACTCGAAGGCATATAATTGCGAGCCAGTAAGGGCGTTTCTCCGAGAGATACTTGCTGGACTGGTTCTCGAAATGACTGTGCAAAGCTGTTCAAAACCTGAATGGATCAACGGTTGGATAGTCTACTTACTTGAGGAGGCTGATACGGAACTGATGGATGCCATCGACGCAGGAGTGGGTGGAGCTACAGCCAATGGAGCAGCGAAGATCCCAATCCAAACTAGACCTAACGAACGATCTATAGAACCTCCCAATTCTCTAAATGGCAATATAAGCGAGTCGCAGATCAGACTTGAGCACCAACGAACCCTTAGCAGAGCTGAAGGGGCTATGCAAGAAGCTATGCAAGAAGCGAGGCATTTGAGCGAATTGATGGCTGTAGAAGACGCACAGAGAAGAGATCTTCATACTGATAGCTTATCGTCTGGTACGACGACGGCAGGAAGAGGAACACCGACATCTTCTCAAAGCGACCTTGTAGCAAATGGAAATAATTCGCCAACAAGGTTAAGTGAGGAGAGTCAAGTAGCACCCACACCATTCGATTCGATTCCTTCAGACAGTGCTCCCAGCTTTACGAGCTTCGATCAGATCATACCTCCACATCAACCCACGGCGCTTCAAACAGATACTTTCATTTCACGATCTTCGAATCCTTCTTCTCTGACACTTCACAATGCCGTTATTTCCATCTTTGACGATTCCACAACCGGCGACAAGGGTACAATACGATCGAAGCCCGCCATGGACTACTTACTGCAGATAGAGCCTGCAACATCTCAGTATCCAGGCTGGATGATAGCTCGGAAATACGACGATTTCGAGACGCTTCATGAAGTGTTGCGCAGGATATCTGTTGTCTCGGGCGTGGCTGCCTTTACGGAGCGGCATGCGGCCATACCAGGCTGGAAAAACCGGACAAAAGCGGCCTTGCGCATTGAACTAGAGCGTTACCTTCGTGATGCGTTATCGTTCGAACGGCTTGCGGAAAGCGAGGGCATGAAACGATTCTTGGAAAAGGACCAAGCATTGGGTAAATCATCTCCCAGCGTAAATAAAAGCGGCTTTGGATTTCCCAGCCCAGCCGCGTTTGAGACTATGGGTAAGGGCATGCTTGACGTACTTGTCAGTGCACCCAAGGGAGTTGCTGGGGGCGGTAAAGCTATAGTAGGTGGTGTCACCGGAGTTCTGGGTAATGTGGGATCTCTGGGACAGAGAAAACAAGCTGCCGTCAGTCCAGCTAAACCAGCTCAGCGGTCAACCACACAACTTTCCAGAATAGACAGCAGCAAGCTGGCAGCGACAAGCCCTGGGCGAATTCGGGAATCTACGGACAGCTTGCGTAGCCCGCCCAATGCCATTGCAGAATCATTGAAAGCACCCCCTTTACCGAGCCGACCTAACCAGATCCCTGCTGAGCATTATGGTACGTCAGTCAGGACAGCTTCACCCAACCTGGAGACTATGCAACGGGCTTCCGTCGACGAGCCGAGACCCAATGGCGTCGACCACACAGTCGTACCAACCATGCTCAACGCAGAACATGAGCTTCATCTACCCCCCCCACCAAGCGAGATATCCGATGATTACAATGCTCTTCCAGATTCACCCAGGCCTTCCAACTCTGTAGATGACCACGCAGCCCTGAGTTCCTCTACAAGTAGTGGTCCCACAACCATGCCGTCCCCGGAGCGCAAGAGCATCTCCTCATCCCTAAGGTCTTCCGAAATGCCCTCGGCGACACCTCTTCCACTAAAGCGGGAGGCACCACCGCCAATGTCAGAAAAAGAAACGCAAGTGGCCGTCGAGCTTTTCTTCGCCGTCATCAACGAGCTCTATAATCTATCATCCGCGTGGAACATTAGACGAACACTCCTCAATGCGGCAAAGGGTTTCCTTCTCCGTCCTGGGAATCCCAACCTTGAAGCCATCCGCGTCCTCCTACAAAAGACCATCATTGAGGACAACGCTTCAGATGCTGGCTTAGCTTATCATCTGACCAAGCTACGAGAAAACAGCCTTCCAACAGAGGAAGAACTCAAAGCTTGGCCGCCTCCTCCGACTGAAGAGGAGAAGGCTAAATTAAGACTGAAAGCACGGAAGCTGCTGGTAGAGCGAGGCATGCCTCAGGCTCTCACCAGTGTGATGGGTGCGGCAGCCAGCGGAGAGGCACTGGGACGCGTCTTTGATTGTTTACAGGTTGAGCAGGTTGCAAGAGGGCTGATATTTGCATTCATGTTACAAGGCATTAGGGCTGTTACGCAATAAATGACGGGAATTTTGGGCCCCGGACTCGGGATGGCTCCTTTCGGAGTTCACTTACACCGGGGGAATCATGCTGTTATCAGACGTTTAACGCATTGGCGCAGGGGCGGTGTTCTAAGGAATGGTAGACCTGCCCGATAATACGAAAAGGAGTACACATGGACTGTAGATTATGTATAGAAAGTATCATTGCTCTGTCAGCTACTACGAGATAAGTACTTCAAGCATGATATAACAGTCTTTCCCTAAATAACATGAATTGATTTTCATGACTAGGTAAGGTATTTCGACATAAGGTCTGTACTGATTATATCCTGAAACACCGCAGCAAGGACTGAAGTCTGAAACCCTAAACGGAAAATAGAGTTACCCCACGTGACTTGACCCAATCTGCCTTACGGGTATCAATCATAAGGTACTTTAGCGATCGAACTAACTTCACCTCAACGACATCGCAGCAAAGCTGAGTAGCTGACGGACATTGAACCATCCACAATCCATCCATCCATCAACCGTCATACACAAGGCATGGCGATAAAGTCCGACTTCGTATACTGCACGACTTGAAAATACTCGTATGAGAAATAAAAAAATGAAGATTACCTGGTCACTAGTCCGCTTTTAAGCCAGCCCGCTCCGACGACTGGGCTACCAGCCGCCCCCAACTCCATACCTTACTGCAGTCTGCGGGATAATTCTCCTACTCGTAACATTCCCGAACCCTCTTTCCGAGTGACAGAGGGACGCCCTTCGATCTGCCCTACGCGGAGATTTCACAACCCTGATAGTTGCTCCGATGTTTCGTACCTGAGATCTTCTGGACCCTCGAACGGGATGGCATTTATCGTCCACCAGTCGTTCGTTCATCTACCTTATCTAGCTATGTTATTAGTTGCTTTAGTGATGTTACAGATCTCATGCTTCGGATAGTCTTCAAGTCTTGCTGCTTAATCTCTAGTCGGGCATCAGCCTTGGGTAAATTCACTCTAACGTTGCAATAAGTTGTAAAAGCACTTGATTCTACCCGGCAACTGTTAAGGATCTTATCGTCTTCTAATGGCTTTTTCTATTATTTGCTGTTCTCGGAGGTGGTTCAAGAGTAGAAACAAATACAGAAATCCGAGCAATCATGAGAAAGCTCTTTTCGCATCAATCCCCGTCTTGCATGGAGTCCGCATCCTCGGGCCATATATATCAGCTAGGGATCTTTCAGGTCTTAGTCTGAACCCGCGTGGCAGTAACATCTCATTAACATTGATCCATTCACAATTAGAACCCAAGACAGTGGCTACTGCAATGGGTTGTTAGGCGGAGCATCCCGTTGCTCGCGCTTCATCTTACCACAACTTTTCTACTCACTCCTAGCTACGCTCTGCTGCTGAGTGCTGACCCTGCCTCTAGACAAGCCCTTGGGTGGCACAAGCACGTGCACGCACGACATTACATATTTCCTTCGGTGCCAAGGTTTCAGAAAGATGGTCAGACAAAGCGAAGATCTAAGACTATGTCACCAACGGCACAACAGAATTGCAGTGCAATCAATTAGCCGCCTTCGTTCTTAGTATATCGTCTTTGAATATAGCATCAATTTCTGACCTGACGAAGCTTTATATCCCATAAAGCATATCCTTCCCATGGAGTAACTCAAGTGCAAGATTGCTGACAAGCTCTGCCGCTAGCCCTATATCTCTGCCACCATGTTTTTTACAGCTTTATCTACTTTGGGCTTTGCCCTACTCGCGCAATGTCAAACATTCCAAAGTCCAATTCGGAGTCCAGGAGCGGACCCGCACATGGTTACAACTGGAGGATACTACTACCTGACTAACACTGAAGGCTCACACATATCTGTAACCCGGTCAAAAACAGTCGGTGGTCTATTGGGTGGCGAGACAAAAACAGTTTGGACAGACACAGATCCTAATCGCAATGCAAACTTCTGGGCTCCAGAAATGCACCACATTGATGGAATGTTAGTGATCTTCTCACTCCGTCCAATCAAACTCTCCTGACCCTTCCACCAGCTGGCACATCTTCTACACCGCGGGTAATGGCGTCATTGAATCCGGCCAACGTTCCTTTGTCCTTCAAGGCTGCCCTTCTAATCCTTACGACTGCTCCTACACTTTCCTCGCTGAGTTAACGCCAGCCCCGGGCGGCCAAGGTGGCGCAGATGGCAAGGACCCTTGGTCCATCGACGGCACATACCTAACCATCGGTGCTGGTCGCTATCACGTCTGCTCCGCCATTGACAAAAGCGGCGTCCAGAGCATCAACATCGCCGCCCTTGACACCAATGCCTGGACTATCGGCCCCTGGTCCGTCATCTCCAAGCCTACCGAGCAATGGGAAATGGCCAATGCCGTCCCAGGACAACCAGCCGCTGTGAACGAAGGCCCCAACCCTCTCTACCACGACGGTCGAACCTGGCTCTCTTTCTCCGCCTCCTGGTGCGGTACCGCGACGTATGCGCTCGGCCTGCTTGCCTATGATGGCAGTGGCGATCCCTTACAAGCGTCCAGCTGGACGAAATCAGGACCAGCCTTTTCGGCAGCGAATAGCAATTACGGGACGGGACATAATTGCTTCTTCTCGAGTCCGGATGGAACCGAGGTTTGGAACGCTTACCACGCGACCACCAATGCTGCTGGGAGCTGTGGTGGAGATAGGTACACCATGGCGCAAATTGTCAACTTTGACGGCAGAGGAAACCCGGATTTGGGTATTCCTATAGAAGGAGGACAGGACTTTAGGGTACCCTCGGGAGATGGAGCGTAGGTCGGGGATATGGATCGCTGGACGATATACCCATGTACTCGTGCTTACGAGCTGGACTTTGTACTTGGCGAATGAAAGACACGCAACCCTTCAACCAATGTCACAATCCTTATGCAATTGTTCTCTGCCCTGACAATTCAGAATGATGCGGAAGAGCTGAGCTCTAACCCGACTGTTAATTGATTGCAATAAGGACGGTGATTAGAGAGGTCAAAGATCTAGACAAAACGGGCAAATCCAACAGCCTCTATCCGCACAAACCAAATGAGCCGGCCCGTCTTCTCTTGCATCACTTCTATTCTCAACAAACATCCCCGTCACGCCCACTTGCTCTGTACAGTTTCTGGACTACCCACCATAGGGCTTAGTTTCCCCCTTCCATATCTTGAGAATCAACTCACTCAATCGCCACCATTTCCACTCTTCGTTTCCACTATCAATCTCTCATCATCACTCTCCAACCCAACCCAAAACGGCTCCCGCCACCTGCACAATGTGTACCGTACGGCACTTGTAGCAGAAAACGACTGCAAAGCCGGAAATGACGACACCGTAATTGCGGGGCCGCAGCTTGCAGATGGTCGAATCTACGTAGACCAACGACGGCACAACGGCGTCAAGAATCAAAATGTGCCAAGAACGGCATTCGTTGTGTTGGTCACCCGATCAAACCAACAGCCGAGGATATCAGAGGTGCTACTAAGACACAATGCAGAAGATCAAAAAGCACACACGTTGCGGGGGAGGGAATACGCGTTGATCGGAACTTCGACTTTGGCAGTGTGATCAATTGCCAGAAGCAGATTGCTGCATGATACGACAAAATCTCCTTTGGAATGCGGAGAATAACTCAACGACCCCGCTCAGAGAAACTCAAAGTATTGACGTGTATTTGCGTCGACCGAAGGTGCTTTACTTCGTGGTAGGTGGACACGATAATAACTCGCATGCCTTCGCCGAATTGGATCCAATATCCAGCGTTGGGCCCGAATTCGCACCTGATAAATCACGTCACAAGGTTATACAAACTCTGAGGTTGAGAGAAGGAGCGGTATGTCCTGGGAGCTTCACACTAGCAGTTACAGTGGATCGGCCAATCTTTGCAGGAGATTTCACGGCGTTGCTGCGAAACCTAAGCTGCACAGGTTATCGCGGTGAGAAGAGGGGCCTGTAAGTTGAAATGGCCTACGGCAGATCAAATGAGGAGCCTCCAACAATCAGATTGCGTTTGTAGCATCCGCATGAAGGTTGTATACAGGTTCAGAATCGGAAGCATGTGGGGTTACTCGATATACTAAGCTGCAATGCCTCTTGACGAAGCAACGAAAACGAAAGAAGTGAAGCTCCGGATCGGAAGCCCGCATGATATTTCCTTCTCCACGCCTGTCGAAGGATGCACGATTGCGAAAACTGTGTCCATTGGATCGATATCAAGGTCCGCGGTGATCTCTTCGTATACGATGGGATTTCTATATAAGCAGCTCCCCCTCTCACTACTTTTACCAGACATTCTCTTACTGAACTCAATTTACGCATCGAAAATGGCTCTCGCTTATCCAGAGGGAGAATGTTTCTTCAAACGAAGTGTTCTAAATACCTCGCAAGCCGATGGCTACCATGCAGGCAAGATCGAAGACTTTTACAGTAACATTGTGGTCGAATATGTGTGGAACCAGGAAGCATACCACGGTAGTGTAGCGGCTAAGTCTCCCAAAGGAAGAGCACACCCGTGATCAGGATACAAGATTGTGAGAGGTGATTGGTGGAACACGGACTACGGCTGTTGGGAGCAGCTTTCATTCTCGTATGGACCTACTCCCGATAACATCAAGAGGCGGTTTCAGCATAATCTTTGTACGAGCGGAAACAAAATCAAGGCCAGAGAGCAGGGAGCTTCCGCCGAGGTCGGTATATCATGGCATCGATGGGTCTCTCTTGTCTGACAACGTTCTCAGGCCTGTTTCATGACAATTCCCATGCTAATCAAGGAAGAGAGGTTTGTTTGGATTGATGTCTGTCATCCTCCTGTCCAGTGCCTGTGATGTTATGTTGACGGCATGGTAGTTATTGGGGTACATCCGCGCTATATATATCCCAATTGCGCATCAGACCGATGCACAGTACAAACATCTGTGCACGTACATTCAAATCAGTTTCACGCAGAGGGGTTTGGTGCAGATCTGGCGACCAAGAGATAACGAGTTCGCAGGCAATAATTGCGACAAGACATTCGGTCTTAAAATATACCAAGATCACGCGGTAGGACTCGACGTTTACGGTCTCCTGCAACTATTGGCGCTTCCCCGACAGCTTCGGCAGTTGAACGCTTACAGATCTAAGTTTATAAGCTTTGTCCCTTGCGTGCTATCGAGACTATCTCACTGTCGCCGAAATAGTCGCGTGTTGATGGATACGATTTCAATTAAAATTTGCGAACGCCAATTTTGGCGTCGAGTTGCAATGGATGCCTCATAAGCCAACCACTTGGTTCGCCGATTACGTGAAGAACGGAATTACATTCGGCCTTGGATTCATTCCTGGAATCGGATTTATCCTGTCTATCAGCTTTCCTTGGGCTGGACGGCATTGACCGACCCCGATTCTTTCTACGAAGCCCTCAAAGCCCAGATCCCCGCTGTACTCCTGACCGATGGAGTCATTAGCAAGCTGAAAAAGGACGCTGCAGCGACAAAGATGTTCTTACCACCGGGATGGGACCGAGCGGGGAGGGCTCTCCAAGTGCCACCGACGCTGAAGGAAGGCTCTGCAGATACTGGCACGGAGGCGAATTTGGATGGAGTAGGTCAAAGTTGGACTTCCACCAAGGCGAGCAAAGTCCTAGGAATGAGCAAGACGGTTGAGACTCCAGCTCCAGAAGAGTAGATGTGCGAGACCGAGCAGCATGCCAACCTGAGACGGTTAAGCAACCCTCTGTCGGAAAGGTCCGCTGGAGTGTGGAGGTAGTGATATTCCTTCTCTATTCGTATGTCGGCTCAGATCGGCTCCGGCTCAAAATTCCCTCATTCCCTTCGAGTTTCGTATCCACGTCCGGATCATCTAGTCATTTTCAAGCTTAAGATAACTGTAGTGGTTTTGAATAAAAAGTTTGTGTGAGGACTAACCATCACATGCAGACTTCGAAGGGCTGTGACGTTGTTATCAAACCCATTTCGCAGTATGCCTAAGGGTCAGGCTCGCGGCGTTGCTGATTCCTAGAGGTGTTCCTGCGAAATGCAACCCTACCCATCCAAAAACACAAACATTACTCTCGAGGAGAGATATGTTCTTTGTTATTCCCACGTTGTTCATTTCCTCGATTAATCAATCGATCGATCAAGCCATAACAGAACACTACCAAAAACCTCTCTCCTTTATCATACACATCACACAAATCCCATCCCATCACCCATTCCACCACCTCGAAAGGCCCTCAACCCCCAAACTCAACTCCCTCCTCCCTCCACCACAGCCTCATATCCTCCCCCATCCAAACCACCCCTATCAACCAAACCCACTCCCTCTTTTCCCCCTTCCCCCTTCCACTCTTCACCTCTCCCCCTTCTCCCTCCCATCTGAATACCCATAACCGAAACACAATAAACCCTAGCTCTACCCCTTACCTCCCCCCCCCAAAGTCCCCTTCCCCCCACTCATTCCCACCCTTCCTTCCCACACCCTCCCCCCCCTTCCCTTGAGAATTATCCTCCACCAGCCTATGAGCCAAACCAGCGCATTGAGCAGGCGCGCATGGTGGGAATTAGCGGGAATGAGAGAAGCCGGGGACCGGGGGGGGGTGAAGAAAGGGAGAAGGTAGGAAGCAGGAGAAATGCACCGCCCCCTTCGAAAAGACCTAAAGATAAAATCCTTCAGCATAAACATTAATCCCCGATGAATGAAATACTTACCACCTCGTAGCATAAAAATGCCTATTTCCCTATTCATTTGAAGAAAAAAAAAGTGGGTTTTTTCTCGTGACGAGGGGCATTGGGGGTTTGTTGTATTAGGTAGGTAGGTTAGGTATGTAGGTAGGTACTTTCTTCTTATCAGTTGCCAGTCTAATTTTTTTTGGTTGGTGGGGGGGGGTTGTGTGTGTGAAAATCGAAGTTTTTGTTTGGTATTTTTTGATTTTTTGACAGAGTTCAGTTTCGGCGCGGTGTGAAAGGAAATGAAGCAGACGCTAGCGATTCGAAAGCGAGCGGAAGTAGTTGCTGACTCTTTGAAAACTCGTTTCTTAATCTATTTACTCGCCATAATCTCGTCTGCCTGCCTTCCTTCCACCCCCCCCCCCCCCCCCCCCCCCAAAAATCCACCATCGCAATCCTCAGTCTCCGAATCTCCCCCCACCCTCTTCCTTCCCACGCCTTTCTTTCTTATCCATCACAGTCGCTACCGCTATCTCTATCCCGGAAAGAAAGAAAGAAAAAAAATTCCCGTGCGAAAGTCCGAAGACAAACACATATATAACCAGTCCCATGGCTGAATTTGTTATGCGACCTTTTTTCTTCTTCTCATATACTATTTTTCGGTCTCTTGCCCAGGGGTGGGGGGGGGGGGTGGTTTTGTGTGGGATTAGTGATTGAGGGAATAGAGGAAGGCGATAAGAGAGGTAAGAAAAAAAGAAAAAAGAAAAGGGGGGCTTGAGGGATTTGATGGTAAGTGTTGTTTTCCCCGCTTAGAGAGTAGTTCTTCTTTCGCTGAGTTCGTAAGAGCTTATAAGGACTTGATCCCTAGGGAGGGTTATTCTAATCATAAGGGGGGGATGAGTCGGGTGGATCGTTATGCGAATGAGAACCCCTGGTGTTGGAGGAATGGGAGATGGTTTCTGAGTACCGCCCCACCCGTATGAGAGAAAACGACTTCTTGAGTGGGAGGAGCGAGGAAAGGAAAAGGATTAGTGACCGTGTCATTCGACAAGCAGGATGAAAATGGCTAGGCAGTGAAAAGGTGGTGAGTGTGTACCTGTAGTTATGGACGGGAGTTGTTTTTCACCACGCCAGGGACGGTACATGCATGCATGGGTTCACTCGAAGGTATGTGTACTGCTGCAAGCGCTGTCTTGGTACCCGGTTCAGATTCCATGGGGGAGGTATTTTTAAGGGATTGGGTTTGATTCGATGAGGTTGGTAATATGCCTGAATATGGTGTGTTTATATTCTGGCAAAATCGGTAAACCGACACGTGACGGCCGTGGAGTGGAGGATTTTGCACGAGGGTATCTACAGTGACGAGGGATGGGAAGGGGGGAATCGCCAAGGGGGGAAGGATATGATAACCATGCTCCTTCCGATCTTAACGCCAAAGTACGTTGTTCGTCGTGAGGAAAGAGGGCTTGCTGTAGCTACGTCGCCTAGATTGGTAAGTAATGATGCTGATATAAGAGCCCCTGAGACTTTTTCTTGTATTCGTGATCCATCAGACCAAAAGCACCACAGCAATAGCAGCCAACGACTCCTACCCAAAGTCAGCGGCGCGAGTAAACTCAGCAGCGGTGGTCAAAACTCACCATCCAAGAAACCTTCCAAGCAGGCGTAGCAGCAGCGGTCTGGGCGGGAGCCGTTGGCGAGGTAGAACTGGAAGCTGTGCCTGTATTCGGTGGGGACGTTGGAGATGGGGTGTTGCTCGAGCTGGCGGTGGGAGCTGAAGAAGAGGTACCCTTTGACCCTGGTGAGGCGGTGGAGCTGGTTTTGGCGCCGGGGCCTGCGGTTGCGGTGGTCTGGATGCTATCAATTAGCGTCTATGTAGGATTTCTGTAATGAGCGTAGAGGATTACTTACGCCGGACGACGAAGTTGTGGGACCAGCATCCACATTCTTGGAGCAAAAATCAATATAGGTGTTCGAAAAATCCTTCCCGCTGTTGGCCTTTGCGGACGTCATCGAATTGTAGCAGGAGCTCGCGCCGTCATCGAACGGATTCGGGTTAAACTGTCCATTTTTATCGAAGCACAGGCATTTTGCCCAATCCGTCATTGATGCGTCGGTGAGAGAAGGGTATTTCCTAGAGCAGCTAACAGCCATAGTCTCGATACTGCCACAGGCTCCAGGGAGGTCGCTGCCCCGGTCTTGCGTGGAGATGGCAGCCATGCTGGCAAGACTGCTGGGTAAGTCGCTGATTAGGGTGCTGGAGGGTGAAGTGCCGATAGCCTTGATGCAAGCTAGACGATTGGGTTGGGAGCAGCAGTTGAGATCGCATGGACCGTTAGGTCCACCTTTGCACCACTTGTCGATGCAGTCTGGACAAGTAGGATATTGGTTAGTGGCCTAGAGCAAGGTTTCCGAGACGCATGCTGTAAAAGATGACAAACCTGGAGATGCAGGAAATCCACCGGGGCAGAACTTGGCGATCGCGTTACAAACACTTTGCTGGCCGTTGGTACCAATGGGAAGGGAGGTAGCTGCCTGTGCGTAGACGGGGAGGGTGAAGCTGAGGGTCAGTAGTAATGGAGCAATGAAATATGAGGGAGCCATGATTGCTTCTCTGATATTTACAAGGAGCCTTTGCGGGTAAGGGAAGAGTAAAGTATGGTAGTGAGTATCTAACTGCTGAGCAGCTATATGAGCCGTTGATGAGACACTAATGTAATGCGCGCTTGACAGATGAGTGGTGGAAAGGAACCGGGGAAGGTTAGATAATCTGGAAACACAGATTCATTCCAGAGAAGGCTTGCTTGCTGCCGCACGACGATTCGAATCGAGTCATGCGTTCCTCACAGGGGAAGCATAAAAAAGAAGACTTTGAAGTAAGACAGTTCCATTGTATGAAATCGTCAGGTCGGTCCTTTCGACCCCAATTGAGTCTTTGCCTCAGCCCCATCCCCGTCACCTACGTCAGCGTCACACAAATTCATATATGATTACTCCGTAGAGGGCATAAGAATCTCCAAAAATGTCCGGAGGAGTGACAGAGACGGAAGTTCGTTAGCTACCTACTGCTGGCAAAGGACAAGCGCGCCTCGGTTACAACCGGCCCCCTGCTTCGGTACCAGCTTGTTACGACTCCACCTCTTGATCTGATTTGCAGGACGATGGCGGCGATGGGCTTCGTGTCACGATTGAGTGCATGAAGAAGGTAGGGAATAACCCAATACCACGATCCGTACTCCGTACTACATAGGTATATCAAGGGTCCTTCCTCTTAATATAAGCGTGCTGCAGGTTGATGAGTGGACAAGGGCCAGAGGCCAGAGATAATTGGGGGCCGCCGCCTTTTCAGCCCTCTCAATGCTTGCAGATCACTGTCGCAGAAAGCGACTCACATACTGAGTATGACACGGTGTTTGGGGACAGATCTTTGTTTGTTATCCATCGATTTTGCACAGGAGCCTATCGAACCACTTTCGCGAATGCACGCCGGTACTGCAACTAGAAGTATATCGACCTTAGCAACCTACAACAACAGTGCAGCAAAAAGCGCAACCAATCCTCCGACCCCACCAGCAGCAGTCGCACCCACCGCCCGCGCCCCACTGGTCTTGGATGCCGTAGCAGCCGAACCCGTCGCTGTGCCGGTTCCGCTGCTGCTGGGCGACCCAGATGTGGTCGAAGAAGGACCGCCGGAAGAGGTCGCGTTCGAGGATGAGTTAGTCTCGGCCATGAAGACACCGCCCATGATGCCCGCTGGCTTCTCTACCTCGACGTCGGTTTTGGCATTGCTGATGAAGGCGTCGACGGTCTCGTTTTGGGGGCTGTGGGTGGGTTTGGTCAGTGTCTACAACCTATAACAATGCGAGGATTGGAAATAGACCGTACGGGTTGATGACACCGACCATGGCAGCTCCAATACCGCAGTGGCCGAGTTGAGAACAGTAGTACCAGATGGGGTTGGTATCATTGATGGTGACAACAAAGGACATGTTCGCTGGGGCGGGCATGTAGCCGGAGTAGATGCCGTTCGGGGCAGGGTGGCATGGCTTGCCGAAGCTGGACTGCGCGACAGAGTGGTTCTGTTTGACGATATCCTCATATTAGCTCTCCCTAGCCCATTGCGCGGGACAAGCAGTTTGCTCCATTCCCGGGGAAACCGAAACATATCTGTTGCGAGTGACTTACACCATGCAAGTAGTTAAACTGGACCATATCTCCCTGGGCAGCCGTCACGCTGTCGGGCTTGAAAACAAGGCCGCCATCGCCGACGTTGACGACGATGGTCTTGGCTTGTGTTTGGGACGCCAAGCACGTGAGGCCAAGCAGGACGGTGAGGGTTTGCATCATGATGGAAGACTTGTAGCAGTGGAAGATGTTGAGACGGAGACCGGCTTGGTGGGCTTCGACGGCGAGCTTGGTTCAAGAGCAGCAGTAGGTTTGTGAGCACGATGGGTTGTGGTGACTACAGAACTCGAAGGAAACGAGAAAGTGATGGGGAATGTATGCTTATTTACTGCGCTGTAATTCACAAGCAACAGTACGAGATAAAGTGACGGATACTTTGTTAACACGGTATTCACCGATCAACGAAGGAAACGGAGAGATTAAGCGCCTTAATGTATGTATGTTGTGTTCTAAGATTCAATCCGCGGGCTGAACATAAACCTCGTGATCTCGGGTTACGTTGCTCCCGTTGTGGCTGTCCGTAACAGTCCCTTACTAATTGCTATGATTTTTTGGTGGAGGCTGAGCGCAGACGCGTGTATTTTGTCCTACCGGTCTTACCTAACAGAGTATTTTTCCAATGATTTGTAACCAAAAGGAAGGGAAAATTTGCCCTTTCCGCGTCTACTTGCCGTAGTCGACAACGAGATCCTGAGACAGCGTAGCGTTGACGCTGACTGTGAGCGCGGCATTCGTGGAGTTGAAAGTGTACTGAGAGCTTGCAAGGCGCTGGTGGTTCAGAGCGACAGAGCCTGGTGCGGCGTTCACGCCCAAAAAGACCACTTGGGCAATTTTGACGGAGCCAACATTGTATCCGTACCGGCCACTCATGTGGAGAGCCGAGTTCGCGTAGGCAAATTGGATGTTGGATGTGCTAGCTTGTACGAGTGAATCTCCGTCGTCGAGGTATAGACTGCCGGTAGCTTTGCCGTCAAGACCAGGAGCGACAACAATATTAAAGTCTTCTTGTCGCAAAGCCGCGGTGGTGTTTGCGCTCTGAATGCGGAGAGGGAGAACCGAGCCACCCTTGATGTGTAAAGGTATCTGGGTCAAGCCGATATCCGTCAATGTGATGCTCTGGCCTTGACCACGGACAGCCTTGTATGTGAAGAAGTCGTAGAAGATATCGCTGGGAAGATAAATCTGTACGCTTGTTGCACCCTCCTGAGTCACGGGAGATACGAGTACGCTTGGTCCAAAGAACCATTGCTGGTCAACTCCAAAGGTGTTCGAGTCCGACGGGTACAAGTACCACATGGGATTGACCAGCGGAGTACCATCCACCGTCTGCTGGTACATGGCAGTGTAGAAGTAGTCTAACATACGGTATCGAGCATCAATGGCGACCCGAGCGGCCTCTGCCACGGATGCCCATCGGTAAAACTCATGGTAGATCACATCGCTAGCGGCATGGTTGCGGTAGAATGGGTAAAAGGCGCCGAGCATAGCCCAACGAGCGCATAATTCCTCTGTAGTGTTTTGTGCGTAGCCACAAACATCACTGCCAACCATGGGGACTTGAAAGATGGAGGCAAACTCAAGCATTCCGGCAATGGAGATGAGGTAGTCATGCCATGTCGCCGAATTGTCTCCGAGCCAGTGACCGACTTTAGTACCAGCACCGGCAAAGGTAGAACGAGTGATAACCATTGGTCTCTTCGTAGGTTTTCGGCTGAGCAGAGCACCTCTGCTTGTAGTACTCATCATGGTCCCATAGAGATTGTGAACATCGTACTCAGCATATCCGCCATAGTGGATAAGATCGGTGTCAAGCGTGTTCATGCTCAGAACTCCATTGGCGTTATGGATCATGTATTCCGGGCTGAGCAGATCTCTACCTGATAAACCTATCATAGAGCCATTGGCCGCTCTCTTAACCATCTGGCTGCTTCCTGGTTGGAAGTCGGCCGGCCAGCCTGGAAGTGCCATTGGCGAGCCGCGCACAGGAGGAGGCGCCGGGGGGAAACCATTGGTCTGTGCGTAGGCGGCTGCATCAGTGCATGGGAACTTACAGAAGTTGGACGCTTCATTCATGTCGATCCAGAGTGCGTCAATGTCGACACCGTCGGTTGGGCTGAAGAAGGTATCGAATTCATTGTTCCAGTAGCCTTGCGTGTTTGGGTTGAACCAGTCCGGGAATGCCGTTACACCAGGCCAGACGACACCTGAGACAGATAGGTTAGCATCTATAAAAGGAGTGTGTGTATGGCTTTGCCCGCATACCTTGATATATCGAACCATTGGCAAGCTTAAGAAAGACATCTTGGGAGACTCCGTTGTTGAAGGCAGGGTAATCTTGATAAGCTACCGCAGGGTCTACCATCACGACGTAGTGCTGATTGGCATCGTGTAGGTGTGTCACTAGCTCACGCACCTTCGGGAGTGGAAAGCGTTGCGGGTCTAACGTAAAGACCTTGCGTCCATCCATGTAATCAATGTCGGTCCACATGGTCTCAAGGGGGATACCAGCTTGACTGTAGTTGTATACGACGTCGGCAACTTCATAAACGTCTTGATATCCATATTTGCATTGGTGGAACCCAAGACCCCAGTATGGCATCATGGCAGGCTGACCGGCTACTTCACTATATTGACGTGCAACATCCAAGGGTCCAGGCCCCGCCAAGAAGTAAAAGTCGAACACACCTCCGATCGTGTTATACTCTAGGTATTGACCGTCAGCAGCGGTATTGTTGATCTTTATATCCATTCCATCAGAGTTCAACAAGAAGACGCCGTGCGTCTTGCTGTTGGCTCGATGTTCAAAGTAGATCGGGTGAGCTCCATAGAGGTTTGTCCCCACCGGAATCTCATAAGCATCTCGATTCCAGATAGTTCGAATGTAGTTTGTGGTGAAGAGGCGGAAGGGGTCGGTATGCTCTCCAAGCCCGTAAAGGTTGGGGTTCGCAGGCAGCTGGGTGCGAAGACGCAGATATTGAGACTCGAAGATCAAGTTGGAGCCACTTGTATTGAAAATGGTGTCTGAGTTGTCGCTCCGCTGGATTGCAAAGGAGAAAGGTTTGGCAGTGTACGAGAATTTGATCTGGGTGTCACTGATGCTACCCCGACCGTCTCCCATAGGTCGAGGGAAGACTGATGTGGGAACTTGGTACACATCTTCCTCGGCATCGTAGATCTTGACATGGATCCTCGTGTCTAGGAAGAGGATGTCAGTCATACCACCCCGAAAGGAGCTGGACTGCTTCCATACCAGTCTGATATTCCACCAACAGCTTCAAGTCCGTCAGGTCGGTTCCGTAGGAGTTGCATGGAGAACCGGCCAGGGTCAAGTCGGCAGTGAGCGTGGCTCCCGATTGCTGGACATTGGAGGCCGCATAACCTGGGCAGGAACTAGAATCGTTGGCAGCAGCCGATGCAAGAAGGGCGAGGTTGGACAGGACAATGCCTGCCTTGAGTAACTGCATGGCCAACGTCAAAAGGGATATGCACTTGTCGCAGTCGACTGATGAAGATGTACGCACCCAATGAGTATCTCATGGCTCTTATATACGCCAGCACTCTCGCTCACTTGGACCCACAATAAAAACACTTTCGGACTTCACAGAGTAACATTGCCACTTGTGTTCACTCATCGCACAGTAACATCATACCCTCCAGAGTTGTGTTGGGTGAGATTCCCCTCACGACAGACGATGACGGAAACTGCTTTCGACTCATGTGACTCTTTTCGATGTAGGCCGGAAAGTCTACTCGACGAACAAGCAGTGTCCTGCACCAAAACCCCGCGTTGTGCGTGCATTCTCGTTTGTTGACTGGGATGGAATAGCTCGTTCCGGGTTCCGGGTTGATGATTGGTCTGAACAGCTTGGAGAGGTCAAGAAGAGGGTGCCGGATCTATAATCTTACGATGCCTTATTCTATAGCTGTGGCTGCTGTTGTTGTTGCTGTTGTTGTTGTTGTTGTTACCTTTCCTGCGTAGCGTTGCCATTGTTGATGAGCTTTGAGCGTTGAACCCAACCTCCTCGGCTTACCGTTCCATAGCCGTAGAGAGAGACTGCAAAACTTGACTGCGACACTCCCCGGCGGTGGTGGCGTCTCCATGACCCCTCAACCCCGCATTTATTGAATAGAATAAGGTTACCTTAAGCTTCCGTTTGCCGTTAGTGCAATGGACACTAAGCCCTAGTTTACCTCGGTCGTCTCGTGTGATTTAGTGAAGCATCATCCTGGCAGACGTTGATCCATTGTTTTGACTGTTCTTCACCGAGTACGCACTTACTACTACAGAGTACGAGTAGGTACCTTACCTACCTGGAAGTCCCTTGGCCCAGTGATATGTTTGCCGATACCCCGTACCGGCAGTTCATCTCGCTAATCTAGGATCTCCTATCCTACCTTAGTTAGCTGAAGAAAGTTTCAACGATTCGCGGTGAAGCTTCATCCTCTTGAAAGTCTATCAATTACCTACAGGCGACCTAAAGAGTGGGCTTTGGCACGATGAGTACTGTGTTTGGAGCTCTCAACCGCTTCATCTCTCGGCTGGACTCGGATACTCCTACCTCAAAGTCTGGAGATGGACCTGGTGGCTTTGGCTTCCAGGTTCTGCGCAACAAGAATCCTGAGATAGCCGTTGAGCCGTGGTATGACTTTGTCATTGGCATCAACGGACGGCAAGTGGTAAGCCTTCCTCTCCCGACTGCTGCGGTATCTGCGGCTTACGGAACCAAGGACGATCCTGATCCAAATCTCTTTGCGACCGAGGTTCGCAACTGCGCTGGAGCAAATGTTGCGTTGACTTTGTGGAACGCCAAAGTAAGTCTGGCGCCAACGTCCAACAAGCCAGTCTTACGCTGACTTTTCCATCAGGGCCAACGCATCCGAACGCTCCACATCCCCGTTCCCACCCCCTCCCCCACCCTCGGCCTCACCCTCCAATGGACGCCGCTCTCCGCCGCCGAAGACGTTTGGCACATCCTCGACGTAATCCCCGACTCGCCCGCTGACCTAGCCGGCCTACTACCGTATGGCGACTATATTGTCGGAACCCCAGAAGGCAATGTCCACGGTGAAGCTGGCTTAGGCGAGCTCGTTGAAGACTATCTCTCTCGAGAACTACGGCTGTACGTCTACAACCACGAGTATTCAGTCACAAGACTCGTTACAATCACGCCGTCACGCAATTGGGGAGGGAATGGCGCGCTAGGATGTGTTCTCGGGTTCGGGGCACTGCACCGTCTGCCTCTTCCCCTAACAGAACCACCAGCAGCCCCAGGTGAAACCCTCTTCGAAACTGCCCGCTTCAGCAACGAAGAAGGCCGCCCCTCCTCAATAATGCGCCAATCTCCCTCCATGACCCACAATGCATACGCCGCACCACCACCTCAAGATGCTTCCGACTTCCTTGTCCCTGCTTCCATGACCTCCCCTCCGCCGCCGCCGCCTTTCTCAGCAACTTCGCCCACCGTTTCTCGTCCGGCACGGAAAGCACGTCACGCAATGACTTCGAATCAGGCTTTCGATGAATATTTCGAGGAGAGTGCGCAGAAGAGTAAGGAAGTGGATTATGCGCCGCCTGCAAAAGCTACGCCGCCGCCTCCACCACCAAGAAGCGGTGGTGCCCCTCCGAGGGCGCCAAGTCCCGCAATGGCTCATAGTCCTGCGCCGGCTGATGAGGAGGACAATAATCCTTGAAGTTCTAATTTACAAACAGCCATTAGTCGGGCCGATATTGCGTCTCTGAAGCGCCATGAAATAAATGGGTATCGAACGCCAGATCTATCCAGCGATCGTTTGACGGTAAGTCCAGCAAACGCCCATGAGTTGAACAGAAATCCTCACTACCTTCAATCCTCACTCGCCCTCCTCACTCGTCTCCTCGAAATTCTTCTTCCCTCCTACCTCCTCGTCCTCCTCACCAACCGCCTCCCCACCCTCCTTCTCTTCCACTTGCGCCTCCTCACCCTCAGCACCCTCTCCAAGACCCTCATACACCGGCCTTGGCACCTCGACCCCCTTCTCCTTGAGCGCAGTCTCAATCTCCGGAAGAACAGTGATCAACGACGAAAATTGCTCTACCGTTAGCGAGATACCCTATTGACCAGCAACGCAGAGTTAGTTGCAGCGCTATAGACTTTTACTCGCAAAAGTGTGTGTTTAATGCGATAGCATAGATAGAACAAATACGCCCAATCACTACGAAAAGGAGAGGGAAATACCTTCTTCCCCGGCAGCACTTTCCCATTTTGCTCGTAGAATTCCCGGATGCTGACCATAGTTTTTCCCTTGAAGGCGGATATCGTGACTCTTCTGCCTTTATCGGAGATCTATTCACAACCATCAGCCAGCTTGATCCATGTATTTACTCACACAAGCCCGCAATGCCATCCAAGAAAAACTCACCCCCCAAAACTCCTCCCCGTCCACCTTGCCCTTTTTCGCATCCAACCCGGCTCCCCCACTATCCCACACTCCTCCCTTGCTATCCTTCTTCTCCCCGCCTTTACCGTCCTTCCCGTTCTCCGCCTTGGAACTGCTTTTCGATTTCTTGCTCCGTGGCGCATCAGCGACGAAGCCGGAGTCGGAGTCGTAATCAGATGCTGGGGCGCGTTTTCGGGGGGGCATTGTTAGGGCCGTGGGAGGGGGTGGAGGTGGCGGAGATTGGTGAAGGGGGATTGCTAGAGTTGAGATCGAGGTTGAAGGTGAGGAGACGCGACGGGTAAGGTCGGGCGTGTCGATGAATCACGTGGGGGTGTGGATCGGTGGAGCTCTAAGCCTTACAAAATATATACATAATGTCACTGTACTTCCGTAACCTGGACAATAACTCGTACTGATGTACTGTGTTCATATAATTTACAAAGCTGAGAAACGAACGTTACTGAATCATTCTTGACCCCAGTATCTTCTGCTAGACCTTAGATAGTTGATTCTTCCTCAATCACTCGGGAAGGCAACGAAATCCTGGAATTCAGCAACGCCGTGATATCCACAGGCTTCTCTTGCATGTGCGGTCTTTGCATACCATCCAACTTGGCCCCCCTTAGTAGTCAACAATTCGATCATTCGCCGGTCCCGTTGAGAATAGGCGATGTCGAGAGTCGATTGGTCATTGCCTTCGGCACCACTCATATCTGACCTACATTCTATGACGCAGAGACTGTGGCCTCGGGGCTATGTCTCACTGCAGCTGGTATAAGGCCGTCGAATGACAAGTTGAGCATGTGCTGGCATGCGGGCCATCCTCCCTCAAACCCTTACCGAATTGCTTATGTTGCTTGTCAAATGGGAAGAACCTTACAACGACCCTCTTGAAGCTCATCGTGCTCGGATGGTACATACTGAACATGTTATCCAAGAATTTGAGCTCTGGGCATTGGTCAAAGCCGCCATCGCCACCGCTTAGATGCTTGTGATTATCGCTAAACGGTTGCAGGTCTGCGGTTTTTCGAAGGGTAGCTGTTGCAATGGTGGGCAGTAGATCCTATCTGCTCGCATGTTCTGCGCAATGCGCAGTCTACATCATCCACGGAGCAGAACTTTGATAACAGTAACAACATCACAATTAAGGAGCGTCTCAAGCAAACAGCATCGCGAGACGAAATCTGCGCCATTATCTGCGATGCAGCTATCGGCAAGATCGCCAGTGTGCCTTTGGCGCCTGTCGAAGACATTGAGCCTCAGAAGCCTTTGGTAGCGTATGGACTCGACAGCCTGGTATCCATTGAGCGGCGCAACTGAATGGCCAACGAGCTGGATGCTCTGATGACGCTGTTGGAGCTAACGAGTAGCTCGTCTCTGGTGGCGTTGACGAGGGCGATTGCAAAAAATACAAAGCTGGTGGATCGCGTAGTCCTTGATGAAGAGGATCAACGAGTGACGCTGCACTGGAAATTGGGGATGAAATTCGCCCGACAATACCGCCTAGCAAAGAGTGGAATGACGGTTCCATGACTTGGCTATGGCATGAGACTACGATACGTCCGGAATCGTCATGTCATCAATTTTTGTTAAGGATCTTTGAGAGAAACTGACTTCCAGTCCGGTCAGTGCATAAGGTACTGTCATTCCTGGTCCTTAATTCTGAATCAGATGACTCACACCGTTTTCCAAGAGCCTCGATTAATAGACTTCTTATACAAGTGCTTTAGGATCCTTCCCCTGAAAAAAGCTTTGAATTCAAGATGGTGAAGCCATCGAACCTTGACTTGGTCCTGTAGTAAGAAAAATCATACGCTTCAAAGCATGTTGAAAGGCGAACACTTAATACCGTGATCCTCTTTGGTCCATGTCACGGCATATCTCCTCGAGGCTTCGAAGCTTTTCAGTAGATGCTCTATCTATGCTGAACTCACGCTCATTTCACCTACAATGCTCCATTGACGAGGCAAAGTTTTAGTTTTGATTGATTTACTCATGTATTGAAGTTGAAATCTCTCATAATTTGTCCCTCCCACGCTACTCATGAGGACAAGTTGACACAGCTTAGTAGTCAATGCGCTATCATACATGCATCATGCAAGACGTGGATACGATCGCTCCATGTTGCAATGCGAATGGCCTTTGTGTGAGGTTGTGCAAACGCCGAATGTCCTGTCTGAGAAACTGAAAGTTTGTCCCTCTTTTACTAGCATACAAACCCCAGTCGTCTTAGAAAATTCTTGAGGCCTATGCAAGACACAGCAGGACCAGCTCGCCCGCAAACGTGTAATAAAATACGGCCCAGCTAACTCTCCGATATTTCATTCAAGAACGTCGTCATGTTCAACCTGGACTTGTCCTCCACCCCAAATCCACCAGGCACCCAGCCCATAGGCGTAGGAAGAACGGACAGTTTCAACACCTGCCTGGGTCCCACAGGCACAAATCCTCCTGTTGATCCCTGCGAACCAGGCCTAACACATTTCCTAAATAGAGCTCTGAACTGCTCGCTAATTTCCACAAGAGCGAACTGGTCCTCGGCGTCAGGGTCGGACAGCACGTCCAGCCGGATCATGCACGATCTCGGCGCCATGGATAATGGTAGATAGTTATAGCCTGGCGGAGGCAGAGCTCCCCGCCCGTGCCGTTTCCAATGCCATGCTATGCGGGAGATCAATGGCAGGTTGAAAAACTCATTGGCGGCGGCTATGCAGTCGCCGGAGAAAGTTCCGAGGGCACCATGGGTTGTTAAGAGGGTGCCGGGCGGGGTGCACGTAGGTTCGGGAGTGTCGCCCACTGAGGCGGGTGCGATTCGTGGTATAGCTGCGCCAACGGAGAGAGGATTTGCGATGCAGAAATTGCTGTAAGAGACTAGGATAGGGGCGGCAAGAAGAGTGAAGTGGTTGATACGCATCTTTATAAATATCGAAAAGGAGAAGAAAAGCTAAAATCTTTGGCTGTTTGTAAGGACGAAAACCGATTTACGACGCTGGTGGCCAAGATCGAATTCATCTCGAAAGGTATTTCACTTCCTAGAAGTACTCGCATTGCGGGTTGCAGCGCATACCGCTTAGAGGGTTTCACGTACTGTATATCCACCCGACATTGTTGGCGCATTGCCCTCACCCGAGCGTTTTGATTCTCTTCCTGATTCGACATTTAATTCTTCCAAGGATCTGTTCATGCGCTCTCCATTCGCGTGAGAACACAGCAGCAATTGAAGGGCACGGAAAAGGGACCGGATGGGCAGTTTGTTAGCCGGCTTTCGGGCGCAAAGTGCGCAGACCGTCTCTTGGCTTCTCTAGCTAAAACGAGCCAGTTCAGGACTGAGGTCGCCTAGAACACGGTAGGTGTGTATGAGCTGATGTTCAGCATCAAGCGTGAACGAGACCGTACGAGTGCTGCGATATCGAGGGTTGTCAGGATCAGAGGGTGCCGCCGGTTCTATGCCAATCGCTGTTCTTGCCGGACAAACGTGATCTTGAAATCTTCCTTGCTCTTGATCCTCAAGGCTGGTAAGATCAAACAGTAATCGACGGTTAGCAGTAATAGCAGTGTTAGAGAGCTATGACCGATGAATTCAAAGGTTTCCACATACGTTAACTCAAATGGTGAGGACTGAGGACCTTGTTGCCCGACGGACAAGAACAATCGCTGCTCCATCTATAAACATCAATGGCCCAAGCGAATCAAATTATTTCCGCGACAATGAATAGACGAACAAGCTATCACGATCTCAACGGTGAGCTCAAGCTCTAAAGCTCGCTGCTGTTGGCGCTGACCGCAAACATGTCGAGGCGTACAGTATATTAACATTTGAGTCATCCTCTTCATATTCCCGTTTGCAAAAAGGCCTGTGGGTGTGTATTCATAGTTTCGAAGACGAACACTCTTTTATCCCAAGAGATGTTGTCTTTCACGCCGTCAATACTTTCAAACATAGTAGGTTCGATTCTCTCCTTTTCGGCACTGGTTTAAACTGGAGAGAAAGTGGGTTTTATGCATTTTTCTGGCGGTGGGTTGGTCGGTCTGCGCATATAACTTACTTGACAATGTAGGTACCTTACTCATGTCTCAATTCCTTCTCTTTCAACTCAAATTTGACATCCTAAGATTGCCCTGCGTGTCCTCTACCTACTAATTGATTCCCTTCGACATTAATCGGAACATGGTGAGATACACAGTTAGCTCAGGCTTGAATAATGTCGGCCGTGTTGTTGAATTGTTGGTTGTTGATTTTCGGGAGGTGGAAGGAGTGCGTTGATGAGTGGTATATCTGCTCAGATTGCGATGCCTTTTCTTGCTTTATTCTTGCTTTCTTTCTATTTTTATTATTATCAATCTTCCTCCCCTACCCTCTTCATACGTCATGCCCTTACTCCAACCCCATCTTCCAACATCCCTGACTCCTCTCCCCCCTTTCCATCTTCCCTTCCCCCTTCCTTGCTCAAATACGCCGCTAGCACGACATATATCGAACCTGGCGATCTGCTTGACGCAAATGAGTGAGTGTCCCCAATGGAACTCCTCTCTCCCCGGCCCCTTCTCAAATCCCCTTGCCAATTCAAAGCATCTCACATCTGATGATCGGGGTAAACTCAGGGTGGTTGGCCAGTGTTGGTAAATCAGGTCAACGAAGAGGTGGGGAAAGGGGTAGGAACGTGGAAAAGTGGAAGGTAGACAATGGGGGCGGAGGAAAGAGGAAGGGAGATACTTGGAGGGCGAAGGTAGATTATGTTGGCCAAGCTGTGGGGCTGGGAGTGTGGCGGATTAATGAAAGCGAACGAGAGGTTACATAGTTCCGATCATGTCGAAGTGGTGCATCAAAGCAGTGTATGAAAAAAAAGCCGACACGCCGATCGACCAAGGTAGTCAGTTACATTTGATGTTCACTTGCAGAGCTCATCTTTGACTTTCAAGACTCGCTTTCCCCGTTTTCGGTCCGCCATTCTAACTACGTACTCGCAGTCGACTAGTAACGCACATTCCGCATCATGCCCCAAACACTTGATTGATCAACTCCATTCTTCCAAAACCGTTTCCTGCATCATAAGCCAAACACCCCCCCCCCACATCACCCCCCACACCAAAACTCACAAACCTCTCCAAGTATACTGTACCACAGCAAACCCACCCAAAAGCAACCTACATATATCCAAAAAACCTCAACCCTTCAAAAACCCAGCCCGTCCATCTCCAAAAACCTGACCCAATAAACTTCCTCCGCTCCATCAGTTCTGCTCCCATCCTCCCCAAAAAAAACCAACACATATAAAACCGCCTCGAAATTGGATTTTTCCATCTCTTTTGTGCGGATGAGGGGGTCGTAGTAGTTCGCCGTTTGGGAACGACGCCCTGGGCTGCTCCTCGCATACGCTCTTTGCCCCCTGTCCCGCCATCGGGGCCTCTCCGACCTCGCCCGCGCAACCTCGCATATCATTCCTGCTCCGTCCGGCGCAGTATCCGGGAAAAACTCCCCTGCTATTCCTCCTGCTACATACCTGTTCCTCCTTCTGGGGCCTGGCTGCAATTTCATGCTGGCGATAGAGGGAGTTGCGGTGGCAGGTGTGTTGAACGTTTGATGAGGTGTTTTGCTTGCTGGAGTTGGTGTAGGCGGGGTTGGCTTGGCCTTGGGAAAGGGGGTAGATGAGTTGGTGTGGGGAGGGGGATGTGGATTAGTTGATTGGGGAGGTGGGGAGGATAGGTATGTTGGGTGTTGTTTGGAAAGTAGGGGGGTTTTGTGAGTTGGTGTTGGAGATTTGGAAGGGGGGGGATGATGGGTTTGAAGTGGGGGGTTTGGTAGGGAGGCAGTGGTAGGGAGGAAGGCGAGATTGAGCGAGAGGTGTAAGGAGATGTTCATGACTGTTTGACGATGGTTTGAAGGAAATGGGAATACACAGAGGAAGGTGCGGGGGGCATGGTTACTGGTTAAGCCGTGTGAACCTGGCATACAAATCCTTTACTACGCGGTTCCCTTTGCAAATTTCCTTCCATCTCCTGACATATCCTACGCAAGCTTTTCCTCCAGACATACCATTAAATCTCCACTCATATCTCATACCGGCGCACCCCTACCTCCACTCAAATTCACCCATTTCCCCCTCTTCAACCCCAAACCCACAAACCTCCTTCATCCTCCTCATCTCACCCACCTCCTTCTCATCCTCTCCCCCAGCCCTCACTGCCTCCTCGCCCATATCCAAAACATGACCCATAGCGGCGCTACGCTTCGGCATGTTACTCTTCATAACCCTCTCCAAATTCCTCACATAAAGCGGGCAAAGCCCATCAGGTCCACGACGATACTCAATATGCACCTGTTTGAGCCCGCGCAACGCCCCCAGCGGCTCCAACATCGTCGCGGTTGCATAGGCGGTGTCTAGGATCAGATACTGAAGCTGTGTTTTCTGGGAAAGTGTGCGGGCGAAAGATTCCATGAGGAGGCGCGCGTAGATATTAGATGCTTTTTCTTGAGATGCCGCTATTGACGAATAAATGCTATAATTCGGCTGGGTGCGCCAAAGGAGGCACTTGCGCATGCGGTGAAGGTTTGGGTGGAAGCCTCGCGGTTGGGGGCGGGGGCGCCCGGTTAGGTCGAGGCTGAAGGTGAAGACGTTGGAGGCGTAGAAGGTGCGGCTGGCTTCGGTGGAGAGTTGTTGGTTGACAAGGAAGATGGCGAGGTCTTTGCGGGCTGGGGGGGATGGGGTGGCTGGGTTGGTTAGGGGGTTTTCCGAGTAGGGGTGGAGGGGGGAGTGTGAGATGACGAGGAGGCGGTAGATGACGTTGCGGAGTTCGGGGGGGAGGGATAGGAAATCGAAGTGGCCTTTGCGGTGGAAGGTGGTGTTCTTGGTGGCTGTTTCGCCGGTCTCGACGTCGTTGGGGGTTTGTCGATCGCGGGCTTTGTACTCGGGGATGGTGAGGTCGGCTGGCCCTGATCCAGGAATATAGATGTAATCTATTCCTTGAGGCATCCCCACACGGCTGGCTGCTCCGCCGACGGGACGTATTGCTAAGTTAAATGAAGTAGAGCGTCTAAGTAATGCCATAGATGAGGTAAAATCAGAGGATACCCTGTATGCCAGAACCGGTGTTAGCTGTCTTCCACCCTGTTTTTTTGTACAGTCAGGTTGTCTTGCCTGTGAGGGGCATTGGCCATTTCATTCTGAATATCATTCAGTATACGATCCATACATCTTCGGTAGTTGGCAGCGGCCATGGTCAGATCTGTTCAACGACGACGGAAGATATAAAAGATATAGTAACGTTATGGCCGACCCATAATTGTAAGACTTTAGATGAACGTTGCCTTCTTTGACTGTAGCTGATATGAACCTTGTTGCTTAAAGCCAAGTCTGTGTGTGATGGACTTGCTGTATGGTTGGAATTAGGTAGAGTCGCTCGATTCCCATTTTTATGTCGATCTTCGTGTTGTGTAAGATCAACACGTATGAGCTGTCAGATAAAGGTTCCATTCACTGTGGGTGATATGGACTTTGCTGCTCGGATTCTGAACATTCATTGGCTGGTTTGGTCGAAAATGTTCTTTGGATTAGATATAGCTACAAGTAAAAAGTACTGTTCTATTTTATATTAGCCGTAAGCCCCTTCTATACTAGGAGTATGCTCATCTCTAGTTTCATGAAACATTATAATACTGCGCTGGGTGTTTTAACCAACCTTTCCTCACGTATTCACACACCATCAAACCTCTCTGCGCCTCTCTTCACCAATCTGATAGGTACTTTTCCTCCCCTCATCTGCAATGTGAACATCGATGCCATTCCATCTCGCATTAGTCTCTCGACCTCTCTTCTGGCCTTGTTCCAGGCCTCTCTCCTTTCCTCCGCACTCAATTTGTCCAGCTTTTCATCCGTAGCCCATTGGTCTACCGCCAGCTCCACACTGTACTGGCTGAAGATGACCGCCAACACTGTGAGAACTTCTACTTGAGCGAATCGACGGCCTAAACAGCCGCGGTAGCCTTCACTGAAGGGGACATAAGCTCCCTTGGCGGGGTGAAAGAGAGATGGGGACGTATCCGGACCGGTATTAACGTCAAAGTCCGACGTTTCCGTGCTACGGTTCTCGACACCAGGTAAGGATTCTCCGGTCGATTGGGAGAGTCCGATGTCCAGAAGCCAGCGCTCTGGGCGGAACTCTTCGAGATCATTGTCTGTGTTTGAGGTTGGGTGGAGCGGGTGGGCAGGATCGGAGGGAGGGCCTGCGGGCCAGTACTTTGGGTTACGGTGAACTGCAACAGGATTGAGGCTGACGTAGCAGCCAGCTGGAACCATGCATTTCTTGCCTTCGATATTGAGCGATTGGTCCTGGTCTTTAGTGACCATTTTCGGGATTACGTTGACAGGAGGCACGAGGCGTAGGGTTTCATTCATCACAGCGCCTGCCATGCCATTGGATAGGTTTGGAATATCATGCTCGTAGTCCCATTCACTAACCGGACGGCCTTTAAAAACACGATCGAGGTCCTTTTGGAGCTGGCGTTGAGATGCTACTTTGGTGGCGAGATAGATGAGCGCAAAGTGGAGTGCGTTGGCTGTGGTTTCGTGGCCAGCGAGGATGAAGACGAAAGCGTTGCCGAGGATATCATCGTCTGTCAGAGCCTGCGGTGATTGTTGACCTTTATCGACGAACGAAGACGGGTCCTTGGTCTCCGGTCTGAATCCACCACCTCTTACGAGGGCACCCATGAGATCCATGCCCTCTTGCTCCGTGCCGTCCCCAGAAATCACCTCGGCTTTTTTGGTTTGGAAGATCTCGTTCATATATTTCCCCCACTCTACATAGGACATGTATGCATCTTTGACCTTTTTGAATGGCAGTCCCTCTGATCCAAGTCAGCAATTGTCTTGATAAAGCTTCGGGACATGTATACTTAGTAGACTTCTAGGCATTAATAATATTAAGATTATATTATCGAGAAGAGAAATCAGTGCATCATCGTAGCTCATGGTATGTCCTTTATCAATGATTGTGCTAGTGGCGTGTCGTGCTCTCTTGTCATCCTTTTCCTGCTGGTCCACATCCCCAGCACCCGACCATGAAGACCGTACGCCAAAGCCTGCACGACTGATTATATGCAGTGACAAAGTCATTGTATCCTCGGCAATGCTATTGATTGTTTGCGATCTGTCACTGCTCTGTCCCATCCAGCCCTTTACCATTGCTTGCGCCTGATGCAGACTCTCCATCCACACCATACGATTGTTTTTTTCGGCGAATGGAGGACTTGTGATCTTCCGGTGATGTCTCCATTCTGGCCCTTCCGTAGTAACAACATTCTTGCCATATATTTCCAGCGATCCGTACATTGCTATCGGCTTCGGGAAATCGTGCCTCCTAGTCGTGATCTGGCTAATAACCGAAGCGCCCGCCGTCATTAAAATGTTACCTCCGGGAGAGACAGTCATAAAGGTATCTCCATGTTTCTCGTACAGCGTATATCGACTATGCCACGGAAAGTTGTCAGTAACCAAATTAAGCCACGGCTCCCACCAGCTAGCAGGAAGTTTTCGAATGTATGGAATCCAGATCCTTTGCGTGAGCAGCCATATCATGTTTATCTGGTAGACCGGAACAACAACGTAGGGGATGTTGGAAGCTTTTGCAGCAGCAAGATTACGGGCAAACGCTTGGTAGTATCTGAAGACGTAGAGAAAGAAAAGGCACAGAAGGGCCAACGCTGTGATTGATATCATGTTGCCTCCAGCTTGCAGAATCGCAGGAAACGCGGTAGATGTATGAACACGCAATATCAATACGACTTCCACGACAATGCTTTACTTTCCGGAGAAGGTAAGTTCCTACAGCCGGGAACAGATCGCAGACGATGTGTGTACTATAAGAACCCTTTGACGAGTGCTCACTCTCAACACAGACGATGACGAGGATAATTGGAGGAGAAGTAACACGTCCGAGTAGCATTAGTGATAAAGACGTCATCAATATAGGTATGGAACATGAAGTGAACCTGGGAGACCCCCTGCTAGCTTTCAAAATGGCGTTTACGAATAAGTTTCTCGGATCAATCAACTTCCGCGATAGGGTTTTTGATCACGTGATTGTTTCATGTATTATGTCACCGGTTCGATCGTGGCAAAATAGCTGTTTCACGGTATTTATGAGTCCATGCCCGTTGCATGGAGCGCCCTTTCTGATATAGCAAACGCATTACAGACGTCTCGAAAAGGCCGGATTCGAAGTACTCGACATGAAGCCTGCCGAATTAGACGAGAGCTTAGCCACTATTACATGAGAGGAAGACATTCGTACCGATGGTCTTGATGACCAGGTATACATCTGGGGATTCTCTCATCAAAGCTACAAGTGCAGCGAGTTCTTTTCTATATCCGATTGAACGCTTGCTCTGACAGGTACAGGAAGCGTCTCTTGCCGGGCTATTGAACGGAGAAATCTTCATGGCCGCGTCCAATCAAGACCAGTCTTAACCACCACTGTCCAGTTGTGAGATCGACCTCAGTACTGGCACGTTTTCATTCTCTTTGTGTGAGAATGACCTTCTGGCATGTCATTTCAACATTCAAGTCTATTACCACCCTCGACCTACCTTGTTCGCGCCTCTATTCGTTTCCGGAGACTATACTCTAGTACCATTCTCCTTGTGTTGGTATACGAGGTCATATGGGGGCATACATATTGATGTTTTTGTTGTTGCTGTTAGGAGTCTATCTACCTTAGGAGCGAGCATACTAGCGGGCCCCAGCCCTATCAGCCCTATGAAGGCGGAGATCAATATCATCGAGAACAGTTTCTTCGCAGCCATAATCAACACTCGACTTCATCATCCATGAAACATTCGTTGCACCGCTGTCGTTGCAATACAAGAAAAGAACCCTTGATCTTACTTTACTTCTTCATCTTTGATAATCTTGTGCTCCTCAAGAAAAGTACAGCGATATGCCGACCCCGCCAACAACACGCGCCAAACAAGCGTGACAAATAAGCGCTCCAATCGTGCAATCTCGCCATCAGCGTGATAAGCTACTGATGTTCATGAGCGCCCTGAGAGGCCCGGTAATTGCCTACTTGATGAATTGCGCGCGGTGAAGAAGACGGCATGGATTCAATATCAATGCCATATGGCCGGTCGAAAAAACAGGGCACGCCGCACGCGACGAAAGGCATAACGGCAGGTTAGCCGATGAGATCCTCGAATGGAAGATCGGCGGGACCTTCAAATATGAGGAGCCATCCCTTGCCTTGAATGGATGATTGCACTCTGGACATCTTGGGAGAAGTACAAGCGCACATCATCCATCTCTGGCTCCGAAGTATATACATTCCTCTCAAAACCATGGATCTTGATATACTTCCGCCGGGCATCGACCCTTGGAAGACTCCAGCTTTGCTGCCCCCACCAGGCATGCACTCCAACTTCTTGAATCCCGAGTCTCACGCCAATCAAACCATTGTTGCCTGTTCCATTGTGACCGCGATCATGATTCTATTTCTTGTCGCAAGGATGTACACAAAGATATACTTAACGCGTTCGGTGGGCTGGGATGACTGTGAGAATTCTTTCTGATGGCTTTTCCAAGTCGAAGCTTATAAAACGCAGATGTCTGCATTTTTGCATCGGTAGGAGCGAACACATCAAATTGCCAATTCGTCATGTCTGATGGGCCCACAGCTATTAGCAATCGCTTACCTGGGACTTATAACGAATGGTAGGTATCGATCATGAATGATGATCACTGATCTGGTATTGACCCATCTGTTCCAGTATATCAACGAGGCTTTGGTGTCCACCAATGGAACTTTCCCATCGCAAAAATGACCAAATCCTACAAAGAGGTCAGCAACCCTCCCATACCCCCACATCCCTATTCCTTACTTACCCACCTCCCTCCCCAGGTTCTCAATGGCCTCGATACCCTCTACGCCCCTGCCATGTTCTTCACTAAACTCTCCCTCCTCCTCTTATACTTCCGCCTCTTCTCCCCCAATCGTACCATGAGATGGCTCATCTATCTCGGAATCGGCTTCAACTTTGTGCTTTACACCGTCTATCTCTTTGCTTATATCTTCGTCTGCCCCTCAGCTAGCAAGGGGTATGTCAAGTGCCAGGACCAGTTGAAGGTTCTGTCTGTTAGTACAAGCAGTTTTAGTCTTTGTAGCGATTTTTACATGCTGTTTCTCCCTCTATTTGCCGTGTCAAGGCTGCAACTCGAACAGAAGAGGAAACTTGGGCTTGTCGCTATCTTTCTCACTGGGTTCCTGTAAGTCTCAATCGCCGATAACATCTGAACAAAGACACCAAAGCTAAAGCTCTCCCCAGAGCATGTCTAGCAGGTGTCCTCGGCCTCGTCTACCGCGTCAAACTCAACCGCAGCGAAGACCACACCTGGACCACCGGCCCCGTTGTCATTCTAACGTGAGCCCTTCCCCCTCCTCAAAAGAAACTCTTAGATGGCACCACGCTAACCCCACCGCAGCGACATGGAAATCACCATCGGCATCATCGTCTCCTGCATGCCCACCCTCCCGGCCCTCTTCCGCAAATCCACCCGTCCATCGCTATTCTCCAAATTCAGCTCCAAATACCCCAACTCGGGCTCCGGCTCCGGCTCGGGGACGAAAAACTCCAAGATCACTGGTTCTTCGGGAAACAATTTCGATCACAGGAAACCTGCGGTCGATAATTACCAGAAGCTTGAAGAAGGGAGGGGGGGCAAGCAGCCAGGGATCGCGATGAGGGATCTTGGCGAAGACGGCGAGGCGAGGGCGGTGCCGGGGCCGGGGAGGACATGGTTGCATTCGTGAGTGGTTGGTTTTTGGGGGTAGGGGCGGAGTTTGGGTGGGGGGGGTGGATGGCATATACGCGACGTATATAGTAAATAGTATATTAGCAAGCAGGCTTGCAAGTTCACACTCAATCCGTTACAACCACAACCACACCTTTGTCACAACCCCCCCGTCCCCTTTCCCATTCCCACACCCATTTCCCACACCCTTACCCCCAAACCCCTTGAATCCCACCACCAAACCTCAACGCTCATCACAACCCCCCCTCCAACCCTCGCTCAAGCCCAAGCCCGATCGAGCCTAATCACCACCCCCCCGTGGCCACAACCCAGCCCAGTACAAAACACGAATCATCCCTGAGAACTCCAATCGAATGAATGCATATACGTATAGCCAGCATGTTCGTGAAACGATAAAATTAAAAAACCCACAAGAAAAAAAGCACGAAACCGAGTATATATATATATTTTTTTTAACCTTGGCAGGAAAATTGGTGGGTTTAGGGTATGGAGGGGATTTGGAACATTCGGGGTGTGTGTGTGTCCAGCTTCCCCCTCCCAAAACCTCTCCGCCTCCTCGTCTCCGTCTCCGTCTCCGTACCTCCACTCCTTCCTCATCCGTTTTCTTCGCTCCGCTGTGGCTTCGCTGATCATGCGTCTTGTCTCCTCTTCCTCGTCATCGTTGCGCTGTTCATCCCCCTCTTCCCCCTTCCCCAACTACCCCACCAATCCGCCAGCCTCATTCCCCATCCACCAACAACCCCACCCGCCAATTACTGATGGAGTGTAGATCAGATGATTGTCTAAAGGTGTATCTTCTACAGTAGGAAGCTATCTACGTTTTGTGCCGCAATTGGCGCTAGCCCCAACTAGGCTAGCGGGCAGTGTAATGGCACTGCAACAACTAAGGTATGTTCCTAGTTGGGAACTATGTTCCTAATTGAACGACTGCTCCTACTATTGCTCCTACTGCAGCTCCTATTGCTTCAACAATTACCCAATCCATTCTCCTCCTCCCCCAACCCCCTTTCTTCATCCTCCAATCTCCGGCTTTGCTCCCGCCAGCGTTGTTCCGCTTCCCTAAGCTCCAGTTCCATCTCCTGAAGTCGTCGTTGTTCCTTCTCTATCCTCCATCCCTCCCTGTCTGATTCTTCCCTCGCTTCTTCGAGAGCTTTTCGTCGATTTATGAGCGCGCGCTCGGCGTTGTCGGGTTGGCATTTGCTGGATGCGTGCTTGGAGGGGATGGGGGGGGTTCCTGGTTCGGAGATGGAGAGGGAGGATGTGGAGGATGAGGTGGAGGAAGGGCGGGGTGAGTTTCTGTTGGAATGGCGGTTTTCTGGTGTTCCGCATCGAACATGCTTGGGCGATGGTTGGGAAACTGGGCGTGTAGGGAACGTAGCCGATCCCGGAATCTCCTCTGGAGAGACGATACAGCGAACCCGGGGTCGGAGAGAGTATCGATGACCATCGTGTAATTTCTCAGGTTTCTTACCGTCAGCATTCGAACCCTTCCGAGACGAGCAATCCGTATCCGTATCCGGCTCCTCAACCTCATACGCCTCCTTCTCTCCACCCTCGCCCTCACTTCCCACCGGCCGCTGCGCTCGTCCCCCTTCCCCACCGCTCCGAGCCGAATAATACGACCAAGGAAACCTAACCGGTCTCCGCCGGTGATATGGATTCCTATACCGCTGCGTCCTCGGCACCCAATGCGCATCCGCGTCGTGATACGGATTATAGCTCTGGGCATAAGATTCTCGTACGCCATCGCTATGGCTTCTTTGAAAGCCATATTCGTCGTGAGATGGGTAGTCTCGTAGACTTTCGCGCTGGTATCGTCGCCATGGTGGTCTTTCCCAGGAATATGACGGGGACCAAGGGGGCGGTGGGATAGGGTTGTAGGCGTGGAAGGGGCGGCCGCGGAAGGTTGAGCGGTAGGATAAGTCGTGAGGGTGGTGGAAGGTGGAGTCGAAGGAGTAAGGATCGAAGGGGTTGAAGATGCTCATTGTGTTGCAGCGGACTGAAAGGAAGATGCAGGAATAGAGCGCGAAGCAGTGGGGGTGAATGGCAAGACTGGGGGATTTTAGGGGGATAGTGCATTATATGTAAAACCTTCCAAACAACGTCTTGTCAAAGCAAACAATGGCAGCGCAAATCAATACCGCGATGATCTAACCCATGAAGTCACTTGAGCCCAAAAGCAATCAAGTAGGTAAGCACGAAATTATAGGTTTGCTTTGGCTATTCGCAAACTTCGTCATGTCGTACAAGTATTGCCGCGCTAAATGCAAGATAGAAATGGGGCCACATATCTTCAAGAGGGAAAAAACCAACACCTGTTGTTGTGCGATGCTCATCTCAAGCCGTGCTCACACTGACACACCCCTAATTCCGAGTATCTCTCCCACAAGTTGTACGCATCCGACCGAGAACGCCCACGCCAAGGCCCACGATTTGCTATCGAGTATCCAAAACATCTCACTTGACTGAATCGAAACCTTCGGTCAGAAAGAGCTGAACCGGAACCTTGAAAGCCAATGGAAAGTGTGAAGAAGCTTGGGAGAGACCCTGAAAGAACGTCTATGTTCCGCTTTTCACTCTAGCCTTTCCAAATTTCCATGAGTCTTTCATTCTTTACACTGATGGAAGCAAGGAAAGAGGTTTCGGAGCTGCTCTGCAACCAACTGGATAAGGACGGCGAAGAGCGTCCAGTCCTTATTTTCATCCAGAAGCCTAAGCGACGTCGAGACGAGATACTGGGCAACAGAGCTGAAGGCCGGCGCGTTGGTCTGTGCGCTCACCAAATTACCTCTGTATTTCGACGGTGGCCAATTTCCAGTGGTCGTCGACCATTCCGCTCTGAAGTCGGCATTACAAACTAATACGACCGGTAGACGAAGTAACCGGCTCAACGAGTGGGGTATGTATCTATCAACTTTCCTTCCCCGAATGAAAATCATACCGAAGCGTTTTTGGCTCCAATCTTCGTCGGTAATGGGGACTTTCGAGGAGATCGAGCAGGGAGGTGAATTGGGGGGAGATGATGATCTTTTTGTTGGTCTTGAGGTTCAGCGCTGGGGATTCATTCGCGCTTGAGGCGTTTGAGGTTGCATTTACGGGCTTTGACACTACGCATGCCTTTCTTCGTGAGTTGTGCTCTTACGGGGAGCCAGTTCAGGGGTATTATTGTTGGCTTCGTGGAAAGAGGTAATCCCCTCAGCCAAATTTGGCTGAGGGAGTTATAACACTCCAACAGTGGTTATGCACCGACCCTAATGCTTCATCAAAGCCTCACTCAACCGCGAAACGCCCGTTGTTTCTCGATGATCTACCCTTTTCCCCAGACGTTTGCCATCAAATTCCCCCTCGCCGACGAAGGACTGGCGATTAGGAATAATTGCGAATAGGCTGTAGCTCAGGCATAATCCGATGCTTGTCACGGGCTGAGCGATAATCTACCTTACGCAAGACGAAGCGTACGGATTATGGAGGCTGACGAATAATACAATGCTGTTGGGGCAACGGTACCGCAGGGCTGTTCTGGGTCACACAAATGGCTTTGCGATGACAATATCATTGGTAGAATTACCAGCCAGTTGCATACAAGGATAGTGCATGGCGCGGGCAGAAATCCGCTCATCTTTTCCAAGAGAAGAGTGTGGTAGTACTTCTTACTATGCGAACTTTACTGACCCATCAGCCAACGAACCTTACGCAAGCAAGAAGATCATCAGGCTTGCTTCTTCCCTGCACGGATGACTGTCATCGATTTAAGATTAGATCGATTTGCGAATGTATATTAAGTTGCTTTTTCCTGTTCTAATGCCATCAGAAAGTTTCAAAACATGACAGAGATTTTCATTAACAACTTCAATGCAATATCTGATGAATTGTTGAATATAGAAGGAACTATGTATTCAGTACGGTTCGATATCTCAATTGAAAAGATATTAAAAGCAACGAGAATTCAGCGCAGCCTAGAAGGAGGCCACTTCCTCCGTAAGTTCAGATGTTGACTTCTCTCATTTGCCGTCCTCTTTGCTGACGATTTGATAGCGACATGAAGCCCCCTATTGGTCAGTCAATAACCCTGATCAGCCCTGACCACTGGTCCATGGGAAGCATGATGACCTGTGAGAAGGTCACTGTATCAGCGCCCGCAGACGCGATCAAGGTCTGGAATGACGGCGACTCCACCTACTGTCTTCGTCGTAAGCCAGAACCGATTACGAACCAGCTTCCTCCTTCCGGTGACTCAACAGCGGGCAAGTTCTACGAATGTGCTGCGAGGGCTGGAGGCTATGCCATAGGGAAGAATACAATCTGCAAGATCAAAAGTTGGGCGGTAGGAACGGCGTCGGAAGCTCAGACCTTGGAGTTCGTTAGGAAAAACTTGCCGTCCATTCCTACCCCTGAACCCTACTATTATTGGGTTGACAAGGCCTGGAATCGAAGCTACTTGCTCATGCAACGAGCGCCCGGCCAAAGTCTGGAGAACGCCTGGAAACGACTCACGGAAGGACAGAAGAAACGAATTGCTGCAGAATTAGCCAGCCACGTCAAGACCCTCGCTCAATTCAAATCCTCACGCCTCGAGTCGGTGAATGGTCATGGGCTTGCCGAAGTGCACTTACTTCATGATGTCGAGAAACATGACAAATCGTTGCCACACTGGACACCAAAGATACATCCCACGTTCACGTCAGCGCAACTGAGATCGTATCTATTGAAAAAGGATGACATGAAGCCCCCACCTATTGGCGAGGAGTTCTACTTGTACCACAACGACTTGGGTCCTACCAACTTATTCGTCGTGGACCCAATTCCGGATGAAGAAAACGTACTTCCACTGCTGTCAACTATCATTGACTGGGAAGGCGCCGGCTATTTTCCGCTATGGTGGATTGGCACGAAGCCATTCGCCAGCGCGGGATTTGGACTGGACCGGAAGGAACATGCGAGACCCGAGGCTTGGGTCGTGAATTTTACCGATGCCTTGAGACAAAACGGATTTGGTCATGAGCTTGAGTGGTATGTTCCGCGCAGAGATCTTGCTCGAGCGAGGCGACGCATAGAGCAAAAGCGTCGGGATAGAGAGATGGGGTTCGAGGTGTCGGACTGAAAGACACCTGCTAGTCGCTAGAACATTGTAGGCTTCTTGAAGTATATGAGAAATCATGCTCCTAGTTCTTCGTTCTGGTCTTGCACGACATATCATCTAGAATCTCAACTTTTTTTGTTTCAGCTACAGCAAGGACAGTGTGGTTGAGAGAGTGAATTATCTGAGCTTATGTTTGCTGTCACAGCTGTTGACCCGAGTTAGAACCCGCGATCAGAACTCATCTGTTCGAATCTTTTGCCTTTGATATTTCCACTTGATCTCGCATACATATCGCGAATTTTCCTTGTCGTTCTGCCCCACACAATTTCTATTCAATTTCCCCCTACCGCAATCCTCTTCACCTTCCATCTCTCTGCCGCCTACTGTCATGAATGAAAACCTGGGACAATCTACGTCGATCGACGAAAGTTTAAAACCGTCGCTCTGACAGAATTAGTGTCAGAGTGGACTAATCTACTTCTCGAAGCGCTCATCGGTAACGAGAAATTCCGGGTAATCGGTGCATTTTGCTTCAGCCAACATGTCCTCTGCGACGGACGCATTCACCACGATGTCATTGAATAGGGTTACCCTGAACCTGAATTTGACCGTCAGCGCTACTTTTCTTCACTTGTATTCATGCATAGCCAAGACCATTGTGGTCGTTTCTTCTATCGACTCGGAGAACTTACTGTCCTTGTACCCTCAGCGGCGTAGTCTCCGTTGTCTCCGTTGCAATTTTCGCAAGTCTCGATATCAGTCATATTGTGGTAAATCGCAGTATTGACAGTTTCCCATGCCTAGGCTGAATATTTCCGCGTCAAGGTAGCGGAAAGAGTATGCCAGTAACAAGCGGCTCGCAAGCTTAAGAGATCCGTTCTCGAGCGAGAGAAAGGGGATTGCGATAGTAAGAGGCAGCAACTTGGACGATGATTGAGGCGCTTCAGTTGATTTGATATTCATAAGTGTGATAATTTAGAGATTCTTACCATACCACAAAGGCTACGGTACATTCTTAAGCTTCTCAATCCACCTTACAGTGAAATAAAACGGCGAAGGTTCTCAGACATGCATCGGTATAGTGATGCTTGAACAAAGCCTCTAGCTAACCACGCGATGGAAAATAGTTTTCGAATGAGACTCGGTAAGAAAGGAGACCATGATAGGAAGTTTCAGATAGCCAAGACGGTTCCGCAAGGAATGGCTTTGTCTTGACCTTGAGACACCATGCGGGGGACAAAGACATTGAAGCCGCAAGTTTGCTGTCGTTCGAAACCAGACTTCAGCGAGGACAAAGAGGAAGCAGCAGATTTGGATGCTCCCCCACAGCTTGGTAGCACTTTCACTTGTTGATTGATTGATTGATTATTTCATACACGGAACCAGGGGCCTAAGGCCACCTATGCCGGAGTAACTAGCTATTTGGCCGATCTACAGTACATACAGTAAGCAGGAGTAGTCAATCCTAAATTTGCAGTTCCATCCCAACTCTGTAAACAAATGAAGAAAATAAATAAAAATTTGACCCAGATATTGCTCAGATCTGGCCTAGATCACCTAATATCTGGCTCAGATTTGGCTCAACTGACCCCAACTTAACTCGACTCTGTTCTAGATTTTGCCTAGATCTGACCTGGATTTGACCCTTCGTCACCCCCTCTTGAGTCATCGCCTCCAAACTTGTCCTATAGGCTAAACATTAATGTGAAATGAAAATTTCGAAACTCCTTGAAATGACTGCCCCCTCTATTGCTTGATCTGTGGCCTGAATTCTTTGCCCTTGCACTCGCGGCTCACATCATCGGGTGCGTTTTGCCTGGAATACCCGCTGAATCCTGACTTGCCGTCGTTAATCTCTTAGACGCTTCATAGAAACGCTCCCACAACATATTGAAAACCGTGAAAAGGACAGATTCGCTCTTTACGGTCCAGATAAACATTAGGAACCTAATAGCGCGGCACAATCAAAATGCTTTATCTGTACGAGCAGCCGCCTTGGTACCTTGCTCTGGCACCTTACCTCGATGTCCAACGAGTAGACTTCGAGCCCAGTAACCGATACTTGCAAGGCTGGCTAGGAACTTACTGGGCCCCTTCTTGATACTTGCAGCATCCCACTTGCTGACGCGGAAAGTGTAGTAAAGTAATATAGCCACAACAATATTGAAGGCAATGTACGCAAAACCAATACCGTAATTCCTCCAGCGCGCAGACCAAGTAATGGCGACAGAGGCGAGGAACTGGTCGGAAGTAGTGAGAGGGCAGTATTCACATTGCGACGTTGCCATTGGGTTCATCAGCTGGCCGGGTGCGGTTTTGAGATAATTAGCCAGGTAAGCTTGGCAAGTCTGGCCAGTAGGGGGATTGAAGCGGCTGAGCTCATTTAAAGCGCAGACAACGGTGCGGCCATGCATCCCAGTAGCAGCGACACCGTCGACCAGGTAGGTCAGAGGACTTACTCTGTACATGAAAATCCAGAATCCAGGAAGCGCTTGTGGTGGTTGCATAACACCGTTGAAGGTGAGAGTAAGCGAGAACATAATGGTAGCAATGTTACCCGCTGTTGCTGCGTCGGGCAATGCAGCGATGAGCATTTGCGCAAAAGTGCTGGCAAAAACGAAGAATTGCATGCAGAATAGGAGGATCAAGCCTTGTCGCTCCGAAGACTGGACACCGAATATTCCGTAGTAGTAAGACGCATAGACTAGGATGCCGAGTAGCATCTGCCAAGGAATCTCGACCGTGATGTTGGCGATGATGAATGCGGCCCAGCTATAAGCCTTGCTCGGTCGCTCGCGAACTTCGTACAACGAACGTTGGATAACAAACCGGGGCATAATTTGCTGGACCAGGGAAGAGAAGATCGCCGTTAGCATGAAGATTGAGAAAATGACTAACGGAAAGTTAGCCAGCAGAACGCTTCGTAGCTCAAACCTTGAGAGAGGGAAATGTCTGTACTTACTGTCCTGAAGTCCTTGTTGCGAGTTGTCCGACTTGTAGAAAGAGAATGATATGAACAAGGCCGACATGACCCCAAGGAGCAGCTTTCCCCAGATGTATGACGGTGTACGCCAGTATTGCTGGAAGACCCGGATAGTGACATGGAGTAGCTGTTTGAGGAATGGCACTGCAAACTCTCGGTGGCCTTCGACACTTTCTGAGCCGGCAACGGCTTCGTCACGCTTTTCTAAGTGGATACGATCGAGTTCTTTCTGGACTTCTTTAGACTCTTCACTTCCCTTCCAAACCTCATGCCAATCTTGCGTCGACTTGCCACTGGCACCTGCGCCAACAATTTCGAGCATGAATTCAGCTGGATTCTCCTCAGGTCCACATTTCCTTGACCCATGAGATTCAAAGTAGTCAATAAGGGTATCAGAGTTGTGGCCGACGTTACCGAAATAGACTGTTCTTCCTCCTTTTGCTAGAAAAAGAAGTCTATCGAACTCCTGGAAAAGAATACTCGAAGGCTGGTGAATTGTGCTAAGAACTGCCTGACCAGAGTTTGCTAGCTTTCGAAGGAAAGCTACAATGGCCCAGGATGATTGACTATCAAGTCCTAAGGTATATTAGCACCAAGCAACGAAAGTCAAGGAGCCTGATCTTACCTGATGTTGGTTCGTCCAAGAACAGCAACAAGGCAGGCTTCGCAGAAAGCTCCACTCCAATGGTGAGCAGCTTCCGCTGTTCAAAGTTCAGGCCTTCGCCTGGCACGCCAACAATAGCTTCAGAAAAATCTTGCATATTCAACATGGATATTACCTCCTCGACAAACCCGTACTTATCTTTCTTCGAGACGGACTTTGGCTGGCGAAGCATAGCACTGAACCTTAATGCCTCACGGACAGTGGTGGTTTCGAGATGTAGATCCTGCTGCTGAACGTATCCAGTTTTACGTTGGAAAGACGAGTCAAGGGGCTTGCCGTTGACGAGCATATCACCTGTAATGACACCAATACTTGTACGCTGGGCTAGTACGTCAAGGAGAGTGGTTTTGCCGGCACCCGAAACACCCATTAGCCTGTTCAAGACACAGATTAGCGAAGAGAGCTTGCATTCGAACAAATCCATGTTTAAGCATGTCGAATAGTGGACAAACACCCGAGTGTACAATTCGTCAAAATAGATTTGGCCGATTTAATATCTTTCAAACAGATGAAAGTTGGTCGAACATTGTAAGGTGGGAAATCATTTCTTTGCTCAAATCGAAGACTTACGCAGTAAGTGTACCTGGCTTGACCCAACCTGAGACATGGTCTAGGAGTCGACGAGGTTCGCCTTTGATGGTGATATCGTACACAACATCCCGCCAGGTGAATATATCCTTTTGAGGTGGTATGGAATTGAATTCTTGCGGAGTATCGTCTGCAGACGAGGAAGTCTGCTTCTCTACTGTTTCTTCGTCTTTCTTCGCTGAGTCCGCTTCTGTGATATACTTCGGAACGTGGCCACGGCGGAAGACTAAAACCTCTGCTGTAGAGGATGTGGATGAATTCAATTCGGTGGCGACCAGGTAAAGAGCCATGAAAAATATCCAGAATGCTATAATAAATCCAAAGTTTCGCCAAATGTGGGAATAGCTGTACTGGTAGCTTGCTTGTACCCATGCATCGCCAGAAACCGAAGTCTCGCCTGCTATGGCGCCTGCTATCAAGCAGATGAATGAGTCTCCAGCTTGGAATGGTAGCGTTGGAACGAAGCTTGCGCAAGGAAACTCTCTACCATGGACTGTCGCTAAGATTAGCAAAGCCGGCGAGCTGTGCTCAAGGACAATTCCACAATGGAGAAAACCAAAATGACGCAACATCCCAATTAACAATCGAGTATAGCAAATTGAACAAACGAAGGTCGAAAGTCTAAGGAGAACTGATGTATGAAAGGCAACGTTGTCGAATGTAGGAGTCAAAAGAATGTTCACTGACCTTCGTCGACCATGATAGCCTCAAAAGCGTATGCTACAGGATTGATCCAGCTGATCCATTTGAACCACGGATGTTCGTAAGGTCGAGGAATAGTGAAGCCTGTGTAGATAACAATGGCGAGCACCATTACCCCAGCAAAAGCCATGGCTTGTGAGACCGTCTTGGTCGATGCAGCAATGGTGTGAAATATGGCACTCATAGTGAGTATCGTGATAAACACGAAGAGGAAGAAGATGAAAAATTGCGAAGGCTCTGCCCGAAGTCCAGCCAAGAAATATAGGATGATGTTGAAACAGACAGCAATTAGGAATTTCACAGGTATGTCCGACACAATACCAGCCATCGCTTCAGTCCATGGATGGTAGAAAGCATATGAAGCTTGCTTTTCGACGATTGGGCGTTGATCGTATAGCGCATTGATCTCACTAATAGATATCAAAGCGTTCAGGAGGATGGCAAAGAATAAGGTTGCGCCCTTGGCAAAGAAGCTAGCGGTCGTATTTGCAGTTCCGTAGAAGACTGATCCGACGACGAGGGCCATGCCGATCTGGCCAATAACAGTTGTTACTGTAGAGACTTTGTCGTTGATTAGGCGTTGGTAAGCCCTGACAGTGCACATCCGAATTTGCATTGGTATGCTGATCACGTATGGAGATTTTGGACGTGTGTGTTGAGCTTGCATAGCTTTGTGAGATTCCCTGAAGTCTTGAATAGCATTGCCCTTAGAATTCTCTTTTTCATGCTCTCTTATTTCATTCTGTACCATGGCATACTCATCTGACCTTTTCCAGTATGCTTCGAATTCATCAGGCGTTCGAGGTACTCTTGTTTCATGACCTTCACGTGCTTTGCGTTCCAAAGGATTGGTCACTGACGTGAGGAAGTCGCCGGTAGTCTGACGCGGAGGGCAAAACCAGCCCATTGTCTCGAAGTACCCCTTGGCTAAGCCGGCAGGGCCGAAAAATATTTGTCTTCCTTTGCAAAAAGTCAGCCAGTAATCAAGAAGACCCAGCTAGCGAGAATCTGGAGATCTGCTTGCAAGATCGATAAGTTGATAGCACTTCTAGGCTGGAGGACCCCCCAAAAAAAAGACCAGTGGGCGATTGGGACGAAGGTTGGGAGACGGATGTGCATTGAGGGAAACAAGGGAGTTTAAGAGTCAATGCGCGATTTTCGACAGCTGCGAGATTCTCGATGGGAAACGTAGTAGGTAATCGGAAGAGGTTTCGGTATGGGTTGGACGATAAAAGCCAGAGGGGAGCAGACGGACATGATCACTGACCTTCATAAAGCACAATGGCTTTGTCGAAAACGTCGAAAATTGCTTGAGACGCCTGATAGATGGCAACGGCATTGCACATCCCAGACACGTTGCTCGCAACACGGAGAGCTTTTGTAAACTCCAAAGCGGTAGCTGCATCAAGACCACGGGTGCTGTTATCCCAGCAAGCAATAGGGCTTCCGGCCAACGCCATCTCAGCGATACTGACGCGCTTCCTTTCCCCACCAGATACACCTCGGACGAAGTCATTGCCGACTTTTGTGTTCCTTGTGTGGCTCAGCCCAAAGACGGTCATGACGACCTGGGTCATATGCTTGATGAATGCTTGACGCGAAATACCTCGGGCTCTGCTATGCGGCGTTCGTACTCCGGCAGCGAATTCCAAGGTTTGACCAACAGTCAAGTGGGGAAAGTGCTTATCCACTTCTTGATTGTAGGTGATCTCGCCCTTAAATTCTCTAATCATCTTTGTCTGGGGGATGCCTAATAGGATTTTTCAGTACACATTAAGATGTTTCGTCCCACTTGAGACATACCATTGTAATGGATTACGGAGTCTTCATGTAGTGCCAGCCCAGAGAGCTCTCCACAGATCGTCTTGAGGAATGTCGAGCATCCTGAACCTGGCCTGCCTAACACTACCAGCATTTCTCCACTCTTTACCACACCATTGAAGTCTCTCAAAATTTTCTTTTCTGACTTTTTGCCGAAGCTGACGTATTCCGTCAAGCGTAATGGTGCCATGAGGATAGAGGCAACATTTTGTTGCAAAGACACTGGGGAACCCGTACCAGAGACGTTGAGACTCTTGAACGTGAAGCCTGACCGCGCGGCCTTGATGTCATCCTCGTCCATAGCCCTCATGAATGCACGAGCCCACACATAGATGTCGAATTCTGGCAGTGAAGGATCTAATCGAGGGTCATCATCGGTGACACCTGCGAGGGTATCCTGCCGTTCGAGATATGAACCATCTCGAGATTGATGTGTCCTTGGCTGGTGCAACGAAGAAGCAATCCGCTTGAGTTCGCTTCGATCTTCTTCACTTAGTTCTCCATACATCTTACTGACCGTTCTCTCGAGGGTAGTTTGGTCGTTATCAAAGTCCACCCGTATGGGTGCGTATTGAACATCTTCATCGTTGTCGTGTTGGGATTTCTCCTGGTCACTGTTTTGGTCGCGTGTAAAATCGAAAGGATTGGCATCCGCAGTGCGCGATGTGTCGGATGATAGGGGGGTCAGTGTGGAGTTAATGGGAATGGCTGGTTCGTAGTGGGTATTGGAAGGTAAAGGCATGAGTTGCCCGGCTTCAGGCTGTTTGCCTGAAGGAGGTAGAGATGCCATGTGAAACAGCGACAGAAAACGAAGGTGTTGCTAGAGAAAGACTCTGCAAGGGTTCGAGCTCACGGCAGGCAGTAAAGGTCATAGATCAATGTAAGAGAAGTGAGGTGCAAAAAATAAAGAGGAAAGAGGAAAGAGGAAAGAGGAAAGAGGAAAGAGAACGGCAGAGCATGGTTTTGTATAAAATCACACACAGCAGCGATGACTTACGACGCAGTCCTGGCGAGTATGGATATCACAATGCCGGTCGGTGAGTAAGTACTACATGGCTTACTATGCAAACCCTTCCTTACCATATCCGTGGAAGCTGCATAAAGGCTGACATCCAAGATGAGAATCCGTGCCTTCGAATGCATCCCTACAGCGCGAAGGAGTGGTCCGCATATCCGCCGAGTCCCGCTGAGAGAGCGAGAGAGAGAGAAGCGTTGAGAGAAATGGCGGACCACTTTTTTGCCGCGCACGAAAATCACGGACGATCTTATTCCGTTGCCCGAGATGGATGTATTCTAGGTAGTTAAGGCTTCAGTTCCGAAGGCATTTGTGCAAACAATAACACCGAGGTACGCATCTTCAACAGCAATCATCGTTCACTGGGAACTTCTACTCCTGGCGGCTGTGAATCTCCACCTGCTTGGCGTCCAACTGATTGAGGGTGTTATCCCTTTAACCGCTGTTAGGATTCGGTTAATTTTTAAGGTTAACCCTAACCAGATTCGGTAAGGTTCCGTCAAAAAGGTTATTTTTTGTAAATAGAAACAATGTCAACAAAGCCCCCTATTGTTCTGACCCACCTCGA
>JAABUZ0100001033.1_pt1 | contig 57275 bp, 48 predicted proteins | sample 5562091 | NCBI WGS metagenome assembly JAABUZ01 (sample SAMN12813069, study PRJNA571459) | rock metagenome | isolation source: Antarctica rocks | place: Antarctica: Victoria Land, Linnaeus Terrace sud | collected 2015-12-21 | reverse complement strand
CCCGAAAGGGCACGCCGCGGCGGCCAGATGTAGCGTGAGTCACGCCGAGATCACCGGCGCCGAGCCTGGTGGTCCTCCCTGCCGGAGCACCGCAGCGACACTCACAGATGTAGCGCTTGAGGCAGCGGCGGATGATTAGGGCGCCATTCCGGAAGTCTTGCACCACGATCACAGTCGTCTTCCGAGGGCGGCCATGGTGCGGATCGTGGCGCGAACTGGAGTCGTCCGCGGCCCGAGGAGCAGCTCAAGCGCCCGACGGCCGAACCATAGTCCCTGGTAGACGCCGGGGCGGACGGGGACCCTTCTAATCCTGTGGTCGCAGGTTCGAATCCTGCCGGGGGCACCAATTCGCTGGTCCGAGGGGCTTACCTGCCTGAGGCGACCGAGGTCGCCGCGGCCGCGGGCCGGGTGGGGACCTCCGACCCGGGCCTGGTCCACCAGGAGCCCATCGGGCTCGGGCAGGTCCACGCTGATGCTCAGTGCCTCGACTCAGGCAGCAATTTCCCCTCGCGGGGCGTTCCTGGTGGCGTCTCGCTGGCTCCTCAGGGGTGCCGAGTCCCGAGCCGGACCGCGGCGGCGAGTCCGGCAGCGAGGGCGACCAGGGCGGCGAGGCCGAGGAATCCGCTGGCCAGGCCGATGACTGCGCCGAGACCCCCGATCAGCAGGGGGCCACCGGCGTCGCCGAGCTCGCGGCCGATCTCGGCCGCGCCCATGGTCTGGCCCAGGCGCTCGGGCGGGCTGGCGGCGGCGAGGGCGGCGAAGGCCACCGGGGTCACCACCGCGGTGCCGAGCCCGATGACGGCGGCGGCGATCAGCAGCCCGGCCAGGTCGGCCAGCAGGGCCGGGACGGCGAGGCCGGCGGCGGTAACCATGAGCCCGACCGTCAGGGCTGTCCGGTCGCCGAGCTGGCCGGCGTCGCGCATCCGACCCACCAGAGGTTGGAGCGCTGCGGTGGCGGCCAGGACCGACACCGCTGCCCCGGTCGCCACGGCGCTGAGCCCGGCGCCCGCGCCGACGACGGGCAGGAAGCCGACCCCAGCGAACAGTGCCGCGGTGGCGGCGGCCAGGGCCATCGTGGGGACCAGGAAGCCTCGGTCGCCGAGGCGTCGGCCCAGGTCGACCACGGTCTGGCGGCGGCGAGGCAACGCCGGGAGCCAGGGCACGGAGACGGCGGCCCACACAGCGACCACGACGGCGAGGGCGGTCAGGACCACGAACAGCAGCCGGTACCCCGCGACGTTGATCAAGATCCCGCCGAGCAGCGGACCCAGGGTGTAGCCCAGGCCTTTCCAGGCTCCGTAGGAGCCGAAGGCGCGGCCGCGGCGGCGGTCGGGGGCGAGCCGGGCGATCATGGCTCCGGCGGAGGGGGAGAACGCCGCAGCAGCGGCACCTTGGGCGAAGCGGGCCAGTCCCAGGCCCGCCGGGTTGCCCACCACCACGTAGGCGGCCGAGGCGATCGCAAAGCCGGCCAGCCCACCCAGCAGGACCGGTCGGGGGCCGATCCGATCGGCCAGTGATCCGAAGACCGGTTTGAGCAGGACCTCGGCGCCGTCATAGAGCGCCAAGAGCACACCCAGCGTGAACAGTTGGGAAGCGAGGCCACCCGGTGACGCGGCCCCAAGGTTGGCGGCGACGCTGTGGGCGCCGAACGCGGTCACGAAGCCGGCCGCGAACAGCGGTCGGATGACCGCCCCCTCGCCGGTACGGGAGCCGGTCGACTCGGTCGGTTCACTCATCGCGCGGCGCCCGGGTTGCGCCGGCCTCGCCCCGACGGCGACGGATGCGCCACACGCCCCACCTCGTACCCGACGCTGTCACCTACGGTCACCATCATCCCGACCAATACGACGTGGTGGGCACTCGCTGTCAAGCACCGGCTTTCGTGACGGGCTCGGTCTCCGTGGGATCGGAGCCGCCACCAAACCCGGTGCGCTTCAGTGGAACCCCACCGCGCCCCCGTACCTCAGTCCACGAGCCGACACTGCGGCGGTCGTGGACGGCGGCGGCGGCGGCGGCGATGGACTCCTCGGGCCCGCCCGATGTGTCGACGGTGTGGGCCTCGACCCAGGGGTCGGCGTCGAGACACATGACGGCGGCCACCAGGGGTGTCGCGTCGGAGGCACTGCCACGGCGGCTCGTGATGCGGGTCGAGGTGACCGCGGCGGGGGCGGTGCAGCGTAGGGCCGTGAAGCGGCTGTGGGTGCGCTCGGCCAGCGTGACGGCCGCGGTCCGACGGTGGGAGGAGGTCCACGACGCGTCGAGCACCACGGACTCGCCGCGGGCGAGGAGGTCGGCGGCCCGCCTGAGCATCTCGGCGTAGGTGGCGTCGGTGTGGGACAGGGCGTAGAGGTCTTCGCGGTAGCCGGCTCCCGCGGGGGCGAGCGGATCGAGTCCGGCGAGCTCCTTGCGGATGCGGTCGCTCGACAGCACGGTCATCCCGAGGGCGTCAGCAAGGCCACCGGCGACGGTGGTCTTCCCGGTTCCGGGCAGGCCGCCGACCAGTACCAGCCGGACGCGACCGGCGGCCAGGTGCTCGGCGGCGAGTCCCAGCAGGCTCCGGGCGTCGTCGGCTCCCCCGCCGCCCTGGTCCGCGCGGAGGCACGTGACCATGGCGCGGACCGCGGCGCGGTAGGCCACGTGATGGTGGTGCAGCGCGACCGGCGCGGGGTCCGCGCCGAACTCGGCGTAGAGCTCGAGGAAGCGTTCGGCGAGTTCGCGGGAGCCGAGGTGTTCGAGGTCCATCGCCAGGAAGGCGGCGTCGTCGAGGCCGTCGACGAAGCGGAGCCGGTCGTCGAACTCGAGACAGTCGAGGACACGGGGGCCGTCCGGGAGGCAGAAGATGTCGTCGGCGAGGAGGTCGCCGTGGCCGTCGAGGATCCGCCCCGCAGCGATGCGCGCGGTGAACAGGGCGTCGCGTCCTGCGAGGAACTCGGTCGAGGAGAGGCAGACCTCGTCCACGACGTCCGCGTCGAGCAGGGTGCCCGCGAAGCGGCGCAACCCGACGTGTACGCCGTGCCAGCGACGCCCGGCCGCGATCACCGTGCCCTCCGCGTCGACCTCGGGCCCGCGGTGCGCCCCCGCGTGGAAGGCGGCGAGGAGCCGGGCGATGGCGCGTAGGTGGTCGTCGACGGGTTCGCCCTCGCGCACGAGTCGGGCCAGGCGCGTTCGCGGGGACATCCGTCGCATGACCACCAGGTGCTCGGCGACCCGGCCGTCCGGGGCGAGGACCTGGGAGACGCCGAGGTAGGCGTCGGGGCTGAGGCGCCGGTTGAGGCGGACCTCCCGCTCGCAGGCGTCACGACGGCGCTCGACGGTCGTGAAGTCGCAGAACCCCAGGTCGACGGGCTTCTTCATCTTGTAGACCCGATCGGCGGCGAAGAACAACGCCGCCGTGTGCGTCTCCCGGACCTCGGCGGAGAACGGGACGCCGTGGTGTGCCGACGTCTCGGTCGAGTCGGGGGTGCGGGTCACGGGGTGGGCTCCTCGAGGGGTGGGCGGGGGTGGCCCCGGGTCCGGGGGCGACCGGGTCGTCGGTGAACCCGGCCAGCACGGCACCGACGTCAGCTCCGAGACGCCGGACGCATGCGCAGTCGGCGCCGTGGCGCGTCGCGGTGCCATGCGAACAGGTACTGCAGGGACAGCTGGTTGACCCGGAAGTCGTGCTCGGCCTTGATCCGGTCGCGCTCGGCCTGGCGGTTCTGGGAGAGCAGCAGCAGCGGCGCGGCGTACGCAGCCTGGGTGGAGAACAGCAGGATGAACGGGTAGGGGTCCCACCCGGAGCCCCGGGCCACCAGGTTCAGCCCGATCCACACCAGCACGATCACGCTCTGCGCGACGATGAACGCCCAGGACCCGAACGACGCGCTGACCCGGTCGGCCATCCCGCTCACCGGTGGTCCGGTCGTCGTAGCGGATGCGGTTGGCCGGATGCCGGTACCGGGACACTGGCTCGGCTGCTCCTCTCCTCACGGGACGAGCCCCCTGCTCGACCGGGTGATCGGGAGCCCCGCACCGGGGGCGGCCCGTGCCTTGGACCCCACCAGGAGCGACCCCACGTCGGCGGCGATCTGGGGATCCTCGCGCGCCGCGACGACGAGGGTACGCGCGGCGGCGCCCGGCGCGCAGACGTCCCGGTCGCCGGACCGACCGCTCGCCGGGAGGAGCCTCGTTGCGCCCCGCGTCGACGGCGACCAGCCGGTGGACGTAGACGTACAACGCATCCTCGCCCTGACCGCCGCGATCTGACCAACGACCACACCAACCAGCCGGTCAAGCGATTGCTCCTGGCCTACGCTGCTCAGCAATGCGCAACGGCGCCTCACCACCGCGGCGGAATGATCACATGGTCGGCTTGCACCCCAGCGCTCTCCCCGGGCCGTCCCCGCTCGTCGCCACCCCAGGACCGCCCGCCCAGACCACACGGCTGCGGATGCGGCGGCCACATCAAGGGAGCAACCATGTCCGAACACTCCGCCCGTGAAGCGAGCGGGCCTGCCGCCGGGGCCGGGTCGGTCCTGGTCGGCGTCGACGGGTCCGAGGGCTCCCGCGCCGCCCTCGACTACGCCTTCGACGAGGCCCACTGGCGGGCGCTGCCGCTGGTGGCCGTCACGGCGTTCGAGCCCCCCGATCTCTGGATCACCGTCGAGGGCCTCGTCCCCCCGGCCGAGCAGCTCCATCACGCCGCCCGTGAACGGGCCGAGTCCACCATCGGCGCGGTGGTCGCCGCCCGTGTCGCCCGGGGAGCCCCGGTCCCCGAGGTTCACCTGCTCGTGCGCTCCGGCCCCGCCGCGGTCGTCCTCGAGACGCTCTCCGCCCAGGCGGTGCTCCTCGTCGTGGGGCACCGCGGTCGCAGCCCGATCGCCAGCCGCCTGATCGGGTCGGTCGGACTCAGCGTCGTCCTGCACGCCGCCTGCACCGTGACCGTCGTCCACGGTCGCGACGACCCCGACTCCTGACCGAGCGCCGCGACGACCAGCGCGCAGCGGAAGCGTGGACGGGGACAGCGTCGGTCGCGTAGGACAGACTGTGCCCCGACCGGGAGCCGGGGTGCCGGACGCATGGGCGAGGGAGTGGCCATGGCGACGATGTCGTTGCGTGACTCGATGTTCCTGATGGCGGAGTCGCGGGAGCGCCCGACGCACGTCGGCTCCCTCCAGCTCTTCGAGCGTCCCGAGGGGGCGGGTCCGGACTTCCTCGGCGACCTGCACCGCCGTCTCGTGACGAGCGACGTCCCTCCGGCTCGGCTGTTCCGGCGCCGTGCCGTGCGCTCTGTGGCGACGCTGGGCCAGTGGGCCTGGGAGGAGGACCACGACCTCGACATCGAGTACCACGTGCGGCTGTCGGCGCTGCCGCGCCCGTGCCGCATCCGGGAGCTGCTGGAGCTGGTGTCGCGTCTGCACGGCACCCTGCTCGACCGGCACCGGCCGCTGTGGGAGGTCCACCTCATCGAGGGCGTGGAGGGCGACCGGTTCGCGGTCTACACCAAGATCCACCACGCACTCATGGACGGCGTTACGTCCATGAAGCAGCTGCAGCGCGCACTGACCACCGACCCGGACGCGCGGGGGATGCCGCCCACGTGGACGGTCGACCCGCGACCGCCGCAGTCGGAGCGCTCCGCCACCGAGGTCACCACGACCGGCGGCTCGGCGCTCCCGACCCCGATCACCGCCCTCGGCTCGCTCGCGACGGGGGGATGGCACGCGGCGAAGTCGGCCGTCCGCACGACGACCAGCGCGGTCGGGGTCGTCGGCGCGCTGGCCTCGTCGCTGTACCGGGGCTTCGCCGAGCGCGACGTGACGCTGCCGTTCGAGGCGCCGTCGACCATGTTCAATGTCCCGATCACCGGGGCCCGGCGCTTCGCCGCCCAGTCGTGGCCACTCAAGCGCATCCAGCGGGTGCGCGAGCGGACGCACACCACGGTCAACGACGTCGTGCTGGCCATGAGCGCGGGTGCGCTACGGCGCTACCTGCTCGAGCACGACGCGCTCCCCGAGCGGCCCCTCGTGGCGGCCGTCCCCGTCTCCCTCGCCGCGGGCGGGGGGACGGGCAACCAGCTCGGCGCGATCCTCGTCGGCCTCGCGACCGAGGAGGCCGACCCGGCCCGTCGCCTCGAGCGCATCCGCCTGAGCGGGGTCGCGGCCAAGCAGAACATCTCCGACCGCGACCCGCTGGCCACGGCCGCGCTCAGTGTCGCGGTGGCGGCGCCGTTGGCGCTCGGCTCCGTGCCCGGGCTGTCGTCGGTGCTGCGCCCCGGCTTCAACATCATCATCTCCAACGTCCCCGGACCGAAGGAGACGCTGTACTGGGAGGGGGCGAAGCTCGCCGGGCTCTACCCGCTCTCGGTGGCGTTCGACGGGCAGGCGTTCAACATCACCGTGACCTCCTACGGTGACCACATGGAGTTCGGGCTGACCGGCTGCCGGCGCCGCGTGCCCCACCTGCAGTGGATGCTGACCTTCCTCGAGGAGTCGCTCGTGGAGCTCGAGACCGTCGCCGACTCCGTCGACGTGGCCCGCTGAGGGCGCGGCCCGGTCAGTCGCGTAGCCGCGCGACGACGTCGCCGAGCGCGTCGTGCACGTCCTCGAGCATCGGGAGCCTGCGCTCGTAGATCGCCGCGTCGGCGGACGGTTCGAGGGTCTCGCCGACGCTCGTGCGGTCGGCCGCCGCCGCGAGCGCGTCGGGGCCAGGGGGGATCAGGCCCACGCCCTGCATCCCGAGCAGCGCCGCGCCGAACGCGGAGCCCCGGTGGCCGTCGGGGAAGGCGACGGGGAGCCCGAGGGCGTCGGTGAGGACCCGGCGCCACCACGGGCTCCGGGCGAACCCGCCGGTGGCCCGGACCTCGTGGATCGCCATGCCGGCCTCGCGCATCGAGTCCAGCACGAGCCGTAGCTGCAGGCAGACGCCTTCGAGGAGCGCGCGCACGATGTGGGCGACCCCGTGGGCGCGCCGCAGGCCGATGAGGATCCCGGCGCCCGTCGCGTCCCAGTGCGGCGCCCGCTCACCGAGCAGATGCGGCAGCGCGAGCAGCCCTTCAGCCCCGGCGGGGACCCCGGCCGCGGCCTCGAGGAGGTCGGAGAGCTCCGCATCTGGGCAGAAGGTCTCGCGGGCCCAGTCGAGGACGACGCCTCCGTTGGTGACGGCGCCGCCCACGACCCAGCGCTGTGGGGCGAGCCCGTAGCAGAAGACGCGCCCGCGGGGGTCGACGCCGGGGCGGTCGACCGTGACGCGCAGGGCCCCGCTCGTACCGATCGAGCACGCGGCGACCCCGGGACGCACGGCCCCGACACCGAGATTGGCCATCGGCCCGTCCCCGCCGCCGGCGACCACGAGGGTGCCGGTGGGGAGACCCCAGTCGTCCGTACGCACCTGCCCGACCGTCGTGGTCGGTGCGACGAGCTCGCCCAGCCGTCCGGCGTCGATGCCGGCGAGGTCGAGGGCCTCGGGGTCCCAGGCCTGGGTCGCGAGGTCCATGAGGCCGGTCCCCGAGGCGCTCGAGGTGTCGGCGACCCGGGCGCCGGTGGCGCGGGCGAGGAGGAACTCCTTGACCCCGCCCCAGGTGGCCGCGGCGTCGTGCAGGCTCGGACGTTCCCCCCGCAGCCACGCGAGCTTGACCAGAGGGCTCATCGGATGGATCGGGGTTCCGGTGCGACGGTGCAGAGCGAGCGCGCCGTCGCGGCGGCGCATCGTGGTGGCGACGTCGGTCGCGCGGGTGTCGGCCCAGGTCATGAGGGGTGCGAGCGGATCGCCGCGCGCATCGAGGGGAAGCAGTCCGTGCATCGCGGCACTGAACGCGAGCGCGGCGACCTCGGTGCCCGCGGGGAGGGCGTCGACGGCCTCGCGCACGGCGTCGCCGAGCGCGTCCCACAGCGCCTCCGGGTCCTGCACCGCGGCGCCGGGCTGGGGCTCGTCGAGGTCGTAGCCCGCCTCCCCCGAGCCGTGGGCCCGGCCGTCGGGGGTGTAGGCGACGACCTTGGTCGCGGTGGTGCCGACGTCGACGCCCAGGACGACGCGGGACCCGGACGAGCCCGACGAGAGGTCAGGCAACGACCCGTCAGACAACGAGGCGCACCACCCTCCACGCTCGTCGGACGGGTCGAGTAGGCCACATCGTGGTCCTCGTGGAGCCCTGGTCGCCGACGCGGGGGTCCGACGCCTCGTGCTGCGCCCGCCCGAGGCGGTGACCTACTGTCGCGCCCGGAGGCGTCAGGGTGCCTGGTGGCCCCCGCGGTCTTCAACACCGACGTGGCCGGGTATCTCGGCCAGGCGGGTTCGATTCCCGTCCGCCTCCGCCATATCCGTGCACGCACGCGAAGGGTTCCCCCGCATGGGTGTCCGCACCTGGCTGGACCAGTGGCCGCTCGTCCGGCAGGCCGCCGGTCCCGACCCGCTCGGTCGGGGTCATGCGGTGCAGAGCCCCCGGACGGCGACGGCCTTCGCGTCGCGCACCGACGCCGCCGACGAGGTCGTCAAGTCGATCTGCCCGTACTGCGCCGTGGGCTGCGGGCAGAACGTCTTCGTCCGCGACGGACGCGTCACCCAGATCGAGGGCGACCCGGACTCCCCGGTCTCGCGCGGGCGACTCTGCCCGAAGGGCTCCGCCTCGACGTCGCTGGTGACGTCACCGAGGCGGGTCACGACGGTGCGCTACCGGCGCCCGGGCGGGACCGACTGGGAGGACCTCGACCTCGACACCGCGATGGACATGATCGCGGACCGCGTGATCGACGCCCGCGCCCGCGGATGGCAGGACCACGACGAGGACGGGCGCGTCCTGCGGCGCACCCTGGGCTTCTCCAGCCTGGGCGGCGCGACGCTGGACAACGAGGAGAACTACCTCATCAAGAAGCTGTTCATGGCCCTCGGCGCGATCCAGGTGGAGAACCAGGCGCGCGTTTGACACAGCGCCACCGTTCCCGGTCTGGGAACCAGCTTCGGCCGTGGCGGCGCCACGAGCTTCCAGCAGGACCTCGCGAACTCGGACTGCATCGTCATCGAGGGCTCGAACATGGCCGAGTGCCATCCGGTCGGGTTCCAGTGGGTGATGGAGGCGAAGGCGCGCGGCGCGAAGATCATCCATGTCGACCCCCGTTTCACGCGCACCAGCGCGGTGGCGGATCTGCACGTCCCCTTCCGGGCGGGCGCGGACATCGCCTTCCTCGGCGGGCTCATCAACTACGTCCTCACGCACGAGCTGGACTTCCGCGAGTACGTCACGACGTTCACGAACGCCGCCGAGATCATCGGTGCGGACTTCGTCGACACCGAGGACATGGGCGGGCTGTTCTCCGGCTTCAACGCCGAGACCGGGCACTACGACCCGATCAGCTGGCAGGTCGAGGGTCGCGCGGAGACCCCCGCCGCGGGCGGGCGCGACCACTGGGAGCAGCAGCTGCGCGAGCACCATGCCGCGCAGACCTCGGACACCTCCGGCGGCGCCGGCCACGGTGCCGCGCAGCCGCAGGACATCGTCCGGGACGAGACGCTGCAGCACCCGCGGTGCGTCTACCAGGTCCTCAAGCGCCACTTCTCCCGCTACACCCCCGAGGCCGTCTCCCGGGTGGCCGGGATGAGCGTCGCGTCGTTCCTCGAGGTCGCCGAGGCGATCACGGCGAACTCCGGTCGGGAGCGGACCACGGCCTGGGTGTACTCGGTGGGCTGGACCCACCACACCGTCGGCGCGCAGTACATCCGTGCGGCCGCGATCCTGCAGACGCTGCTGGGCAACATCGGCCGTCCCGGCGGCGGGATCCTCGCGCTGCGCGGGCACGCCAGCATCCAGGGCTCGACCGACATCCCCACGCTCTACGACCTGCTCCCGGGCTACCTGCCCATGCCCGACGCCCAACTCCACTCCGACCTGCGGTCCTACCTCGACGCCGACGCCGCGAAGACCGGCTTCTGGGGTCACATGGACGCCTACATGGTGAGCATGCTCAAGGCGTGGTGGGGCGACGCGGCGACGGCGGAGAACGACTACGCCTTCGGCTACCTGCCGCGGCTGACCGGCAACCACGGCACCTACGCGATCGTGCAGGACCAGATCGACAAGGCGACCTTCGGCTACTTCCTCGTCGGAGAGAACCCCGCGGTGGGCCACGCCAACGGCAAGATGCAGCGCCTCGGCATGGCCAACCTCGACTGGCTCGTCGTCCGCGACCTGCAGATGATCGAGTCGGCCACGTTCTGGAAGGACGGGCCGGAGATCGAGACCGGCGAGCTCGGGACCGAGGACATCGGGACCGAGGTCTTCTTCCTGCCCTGCTCCAACCACGTCGAGAAGTCGGGCAGCTTCACCAACACCCAGCGCCTGCTGCAGTGGCACCGCGACGCGGTGACCCCGCCCGGCGACGCGCGCAGCGACCTGTGGTTCTACTACCACCTGGGCCGGCGCGTCCGGGAGAAGCTGGCGGGCTCGACCGACGAGCGCGACCGTCCCCTGCTCGACCTCACCTGGGACTACCCCACGCATGGGGTCCAGGAGGAGCCGAGCGCCGAGGCGGTGCTGGCCGAGATCAACGGGTTCGACGCCGACGGGAAGCCGCTGTCGGCCTACACGGAGCTCCGGGCGGACGGGTCGACCACGGCGGGGTGCTGGATCTACACCGGGGTCTACGCGGACGGCGTCAACCAGGCCGACCGGCGACGGCCGGGCTCCGAGCAGGAGTGGACGGCCCTGGAGTGGGGCTGGGCGTGGCCGGCGAACCGACGCACGCTCTACAACCGGGCCTCTTCCGATGCCGACGGCACGCCGTGGAGCGAGCGCAAGGCCTACGTGTGGTGGGACGCCGAGCAGGGGTCCTGGACCGGCCACGACATCCCCGACGTCGAGGCCACGAAGGCGCCCGACTTCGTGCCCGAGGCGAACGCGCACGCCGAGAACGCGCTCTCGGGCACCGATGCGTTCATCATGCAGTCCGACGGCAAGGCGTGGCTCTACGCCCCGGCGGGGATGGCCGACGGTCCGCTGCCCACGCACTACGAGCCGGTCGAGTCGCCGGTGGCGAACCTGCTGCACGACCAGCAGGACAACCCGGCGCACGAGGTCATCGACCGGGCGTGGAACCGCCTGAACCCCGCGCGCAGCGACGTGTACCCCTACGTCTTCCTCACCTACCGGCTCACCGAGCACCACACCGCGGGCGGCATGAGCCGGACGCTGCCCTACCTGTCCGAGTTGCAACCGGAGTTCTTCTGCGAAATCTCCCCGGCCCTGGCCGCCGAGCGCGGCCTCGAGCACCTCGGGTGGGCGACGCTGATCTCGGCGCGGACGGCGATCGAGGCGAAGGTGCTGGTCACCGAGCGGATGAAGCCGCTGCGGATCGGCGACCGGATCGTCCACCAGATCGGCCTGCCCTACCACTGGGGCGCCAACGGGGTCTCGACCGGCGACCCGGCGAACGACCTGCTCGGCGTCGTCATGGACCCCAACGTGCACATCCAGGAGTCCAAGGTGGCCACCTGCGACATCCAGCCGGGTCGGCGTCCGCGGGGGCCGGCCCTACTCGAGTTCGTCGAGTCCTACCGCCGCAAGGCCGGCGTCGAGCCCGAAGGCACCGTCTGATGACGTCCCTGCGAGATGCGTTCTCCTCGGCCACGACGTCGCTCTACGGGGCGCTCCCCGACCCGGCCGCCGACGCCGGGTTCACCGCGGAGCACCCGAAGCGCGTCGGCTTCTTCACCGACACCTCGGTCTGCATCGGCTGCAAGGCCTGCGAGGTGGCGTGCAAGGAGTGGAACCTCGTGCCCGACGACGGCACCGACGGGAGCGGGATGTACAACCTGCTCGGGATGTCCTACGACAACACCGGGGATCTCAACGCCACCACGTGGCGGCACGTCGCGTTCATCGAGGACGTCCGGCCGCACGGCAGCGCCACCGCCGCCCACGGCGGCGCCCCGAGCGGCGTACCCCGCGGGGTCCCCGAGGGGGACGCCGCGTCCGCCCCCGCGCCCGGCGAGACCGTGGACCTGCTGGCCCTGCTGCCCGACACGGGCGCGCACGGGCAGCAGACCCCCGACGACACCCGCGACGTCCGCTGGCTCATGGCCTCCGACGTGTGCAAGCACTGCACCCACGCCGGCTGCCTCGACGTGTGCCCGACGGGTGCGCTCTTCCGCACCGAGTTCGGCACGTCGTGGTGCAGGACGACATCTGCAACGGCTGCGGCTACTGCGTGCCCTCGTGCCCCTACGGCGTCATCGTCCTGCATCCCTCCACCGGGGGCGCCCACAAGTGCACCCTCTGCTACGACCGCCTCGGCAGCGGGCTCGAGCCGGCCTGCGCGAAGGCGTGCCCGACCAACTCGATCCAGTTCGGCGACCTCGACGAGCTGCAGGCCACCGCCGACGCCCGCCTCGCCGAGCTGCACGGCCTCGGCGTGGACGAGGCCCGGCTCTACGGCCGGGACCCGAACGACGGCGTCGGCGGGGACGGGGCGTTCTTCCTGCTGCTCGACGAGCCGGAGGTCTACGGCATGCCGCCGGACCCGATCGTCACCTCGCGCGACCTGCCCGAGATGTGGCGCAACGCCGCGCTCGCCGCGGTCGGGCTCGCCGCCGCCGTCGTGGCCAGCTTCTGGAGGGGTCGGCGATGAGCCGGGGACGCGGGGAGCGCACCCAGGTGCCGGAGGCGGAGTTCCGGTCCTACTACGGCCGTCCGATCATCAAGTCGCCGGTGTGGAAGAGCCCGGACGTGCCGCTGTACCTGTTCCTCGGGGGGCTGGCCGGCACGTCGTCCGGGCTCGCGGCGCTCGGTGGGGCCACCGGACGCCCCACCCTGCGACGCGCCGGGCGACTCGCCGCGGCGGGCGGGGCGGCCGCGGGCACGGTCTTCCTCGTGCACGATCTGCATCGGCCCGCGCGGTTCCTGCACATGCTGCGGGTGTTCAAGCCGACGTCGCCGCTGTCGGTGGGAACCTGGATCCTCTCGCCGTTCGCCGTCTTCGCCTCCGCGGCCGCCGCGTCGGAGGTCACCGGACTGCTGCGCCGCACCGGCGACGCCTCGGGCGCCGTCGCCGCCGTGATCGGTCCGGCGCTGGGGACCTACACCGCGGTGCTGCTGTCCAACACCGCCGTCCCGACGTGGCACGAGGCGCACCGCCACCTGCCGGTGATCTTCGCCGGCAGCGCCGCCGTCGCCGGCGGCGGCGTCGGGCTGCTCGGAGCGTCGGTGGCCGACAACGCCCCGGCCGCCCGCCTCGCGGTGGCCGGCGCCGTACTCGAACTGGTGAGCGGCGAGGTCATGGAGCGACACCTCGGGCTGCTCGCCGACGTCTACGAGAAGGGCCGCGCGCGCACGCTGATGCGTGCGTCGAAGGCGTGCCTGGCGGTGGGCGCGGTCGGCACGGTCCTCGGTCGGCGGCGCCGCTGGTCCGCGGCCCTGTCCGGGCTCACCCTCATGGCCGGGTCGGCCCTGACCCGCTTCGGGGTGTTCGACGCGGGCATCGCGTCGTCGAAGGACCCGGCGCACATCGTCGTCCCCCAACGGGAGCGGATCCGGCAGCGGGAGCAGACGACGGCCGCGGGGACCACGCCGCCGGACCGCAGCTTCGCCCCGCCAGCGAGGAGCTGAGCCGGTCCCTGTCGCCGCCTCACCGAGCACGGTGAAGTTCCACAGAAGTGCGTCACGGCGCAGGCGGTCGCCCTCGACCTCGGCAGCGGTGCGCCCCACGACGAGGTCACGCTGCATAGACGGCTCTGGCTTCCTCCAGCACCCGCGGCCTTGAGCAACGGGTGCAGCGCCGCCCGGGACACCAGGTCGACCGGACGCCCGAAGATCTCTACCAGCGCGTCGGAGAGATCCTCGATCTCCCAGCCCAGACGCGCTCCGGGCTCGAGGTGTAGAGCAGATCGACGTCGCTGGCGGATGCCGCCTCGCCGCGGGCGACGGACCCGAAGACGCACAGGGTAGAGATCCCATACCGCCGGCACAGGGTATCCAGCCGATCGACATCGACGCCGCTCCACACGTCGGTGCGCATGCTGCCTCCAGTCCGTCCGTTCGACCCGTGTTCGCCCGCCCAACTATCCGGTCCGGGAGCACTCACCGGTTCCTTCACATCGCGATCGGCCAAGATCGCGCCGTCGGGTGACGTGGCTGGGCCTCCTGTGCCGGACCGAACTGTCCGGCGTTGGAGACGGGCATGGTCGCCGACCTGCGCGGCGTCGCCGCCGACCCGAGCACGAGCATCGCGGCCAAGGCCGAGGCTCAAGGCTACAAGCGCCGGGTTTGTCCCGGTGGAACCCCGGCACGCGACGGGTGCTCGTCAGCGGCGAGCGGGCACCCCCGCCCGAGTACCGGCTGCTCGTGGTCGGGCTCGGCGGGCTGCGCGAGGTGTTGGCACGACGGTCGCGGTGACCGGCGTCGTGATCGCGACGGGTTGCTCACCGCCGGGTCGCCGCCGTCGTGGGGCTCTACTGTCGGCGCGATGACCGAAGACCACCGTCGCCGCGTGCCGCGCACCGACGCGGTCCTCGCCGAGCCCGCGCTGACCACGGCGATCGCCACCCTGGGCCGCGCGCGGGTGAAGGAGGTCGTCACCGCCACTCAGCAGCGCGCACGCCGCGGCGAGATCGCGCCGGAGACCGTCGTCGACGAGGTCGTGGCCACCCTGCCCCGCCGCGCCGCCAGCCAGCGGCCGGTGCTCAACGCGACCGGCGTCCTGCTGCACACCAACCTCGGCCGCGCCCCGTTGTCCGGCGCGGCGCGGGACGCGCTCGGCGTCGCCGCCGGCACCACCGACGTCGAGCTCGACCTCGCCACCGGGGGCCGCGGAAGGCGCGGCGCCGACGCGATGGCCGCGCTCGCCGCGGCCGCGCCCGACGCCGGCGGGGTGCATGTGGTCAACAACGGGGCCGCGGCTCTGGTCCTCGCCGCCACCGCGCTCGCCGCCGGGCGGGAGATCGTCATCGCCCGGGGCGAGATGGTGGAGATCGGCGACGGGTTCCGACTGCCGGAGCTGCTCGAGTCCACCGGCGCGCGGCTGCGGGAGGTCGGCACCACAAACCGGGTCCACCCCCGTGACTACGCCGAGGCCGTCGGTCCGGACACCGGGATGATCCTGAAGGTCCACCCGTCGAACTTCGTGGTCACCGGGTTCACGTCCTCGGTGCCGGCGGGCGAGCTGACCGGGCTGGGCGCGCCCGTGGTCGCCGACATCGGCTCCGGCCTGCTCGCGCCGCACTCGCTGCTGCCCGACGAGCCGGACGCCGCGACCGAGCTGCGCGCCGGGGTGCCGCTGGTGACCGCGTCCGGCGACAAGCTGCTCGGCGGGCCGCAGGCGGGCCTGCTGCTCGGCGACGCCGACGTGGTGCAGCGCCTGCGCCGCCACCCGCTGGCGCGGGCGCTGCGCGTCGACAAGCTGACCCTGGCCGCGCTGGAGGCCACCCTCCGCGGTCCGCGGACCCCCGTCGCGTCGATGCTCGAGGCCGACGTCTCCGAGCTCGCCACGCGGGCGGCGGCCCTGGCCGGGCGGCTGGTCGAGCGCGGCCTCGAGGCGACAGCGGTCTCCTGCGAGGCCACCGTGGGCGGCGGCGGTGCTCCCGGGCTCGGCCTGCCCAGCGCCGCGGTCGCGCTCCCCGCCGCCGCCGCACCCGCCCTGCGATGCCCCGCCGGCCCGGCCGGGGACCCCGTCGTGGGGAGGGTGGAGCACGGTCGCTGCCTGCTCGACCTGCGCTCGGTGCCCGCCGACGACGACGACCGCCTGGCCCGCGCCGTCCTGGCGGCCCTGTGTCCGTGAGGTCGGGCCCATGAGAGTGGTCGCGACCGCGGGCCACGTCGACCACGGCAAGTCGACCCTCGTGCGGGCGCTCACCGGGATGGAGCCCGACCGGTGGGCCGAGGAGCGCCGGCGCGGGATGACCATCGACCTCGGCTTTGCCTGGACCACGCTCCCGGGCGCGAGCGAGCACGCCGGCCGGGATCGGACGGTGGCGTTCGTCGACGTCCCCGGCCACGAACGGTTCGTGACGCAGATGCTGGCGGGCGTGGGGCCGGTGCCGGTGACGCTGTTCGTCGTCGCCGCCGACTCGGGCTGGATGCCGCAGTCGGGCGAGCACCTCGACGCCCTGCACGCGCTCGGGGTCCGGCACGGGCTGCTCGTGGTGACCCGCAGCGACCTCGCCGACCCCGAGCTGGCCCGGGACGAGGCGCTCGAGCACCTCGCGGAGTCGTCGTTGGGGCGCATGGACGCGGTCTGCGTGTCGGGCGCCACCGGCGAGGGCCTCGACGAGCTGCGGGGGGCCCTGTCCACCCTCCTCGAGCGGCTGCCCGCTCCCGAGCTCGACGCCGACGTCCGGCTCTGGGTCGACCGCGCGTTCACCGTCCGCGGCGCCGGGACCGTCGTCACCGGCACCCTCGGGGCCGGGACGATCTCGGTGGGCGACGAGCTGGCCCTGCGCACGGGGACGGCGACGGTGCGCGGACTGCAGTCACTGGGGGAGCCGACCGACACCACGCGGGCCGTGGCCCGGGTCGCGGTGAACCTCCGCGGCGTCGACCTCGACGACGTCGCCCGCGGCGACGCCCTGCTCACCCCCGGCCGCTGGCTGCACGCCGACGTCGTCGACGTGCGGCTGGTCCCGTCCCGCGGCGCCGGGCGCGCGGCAGAGGTACCCGAGCAGGTGATGGTGCACGTGGGGTCGGCGGCGATGGCCGCGCGGGTGCGGCCACTGTCCCGCGCGGATGCTCCCGACCTCGTCGCCGAGGGGGAGGACCCCGAGGAGCTGGTCCTACTCGGTGCCGACGCGCCCACCCGGACGCTGCGGCTGACCCTGCACGCACCGCTGCCGCTGCGACCGGGGGACCGGGCGCTGCTGCGCGACCCCGGCGCGCACCGGGTGCTCGGCGGGATCACCGTTCTCGACGTCCTGCCGCCGCGGCTGCGCCGCCGTGGCGCCGCGGCTGCCCGCGCCGGCGTCCTGGCCGCCACCGACGGCACGCCCGACGCCGCCGCCGAGCTCCGGCGCCGGCGCAGCATGCGCCGCGACGACCTCATCGCCTTCGGCGCGGGCGTCCCCCCCGGCACGCCGGAGGCTGCGGGCTGGCTCCTGGACCCCGAGCACCTCGCGGTGCTCGCCGAGCGACTCGTGATCGTCGTGGGCGAACACGCCGCGGCGAACCCGCTCGAGCCGGGCCTGGCCGCGCGGGCGGCCGCCCGGGCGCTGGAGCTGCCCGATCCCCGGCTGCTCGACCTCGTCGTCGCGCGGCCGCCCGCGTCCGCCGAGCTCGTCGGCGCCGAGGGCCGGGTGCGCCCCCGGGTCGGCGCGGGGCTGCCCGCCGCCGTCCGCGCGGCGCTCGAGACGCTCCAGGCCGACCTCGAGGCGGCGCCGTTCGCGGCGCCCGAAGCGAACCGCCTCACCGAGCTGGGGCTGCGCGCGAAGGAGCTCGGCGCGGCGGCCCGCGCGGGTGCGCTGCTCAAGGTGGGGGACGGGATCTACCTGAGTCCCGACGCCCCCGACGCCGCCGCCGACGTCCTGCGGGGGCTGGCGTCGCCGTTCACGCTGTCCGAAGCCCGTCAGGCGCTGGGCACCACCCGGCGCGTCGCGGTGCCGCTGCTCGAGTACCTCGCGAGAGCGGGTCGGACGCGGCGCGACGAGGACGGCCGGCACACCCTCATGCGGTGAGGGCCCGGCGCTCAGCTCGGGTCGGAGAGGTCCGCGCGCAGCGTGGCCAGGGTGCGGGTGAGCAGCCGCGACACGTGCATCTGCGAGACCCCGACCCGCTCGGCGATCTGGGTCTGGGTCATCCCCCCGAAAAAGCGCAGCATGACGATCGTGCGCTCCCGCTCGGGCAGGCGCCGCAGCGCGGGCTGGACGGTCTCGCGGTGCTCGACCTGCTCGAGCTGGCCGTCCGCGGTACCGAGGACGTCGGCCAGGCGCCCGCTCGAGGGGTCGTCGACGAGCATGTCGTCGAGGGAGCTCGAGCGGTACGCGTTGGCCGCCTCCAGCGCCTCGAGGATCTCCTCGCGGCTGCGCTGCAGGTGCTCGGCGAGCTCCCCGGCGGTCGGCGCGCGGTTGAGCTGCTGCGACAGGATCGGCATCGACGACCCGATGGCCAGGCGGAGATCCTTCAGCCGGCGCGGGACGCGCGTGGACCACGCCTTGTCCCGGAAGTAACGGCGCACCTCGCCGGTGATGGTGGGAACGGCGTAGGAGAGGAAATCCGAGCCCCGCTCGGGGGAGAACCGGTCGACCGCGTGGATCAGCCCGACGGTGGCGACCTGCTCCAGATCCTCCTGCGGTTCCCCGCGCTGGGAGAACCGGCGGGCGATGTGGCGGGCAAGAGGGAGGTAGCCCTCGACGAGCCGGTCGCGGAGAACCTCCCGTCGGGGATCGTCGCCCGGGAGGCCCGCGTGCTCGACGAGCATCGGGACGAGGTGGGCGTACGAATCGTCGGACCGTTGCGCGCGCCCGGACCGAAGGGCGGCCGGCGCGGCAGGAGCTGCAGCAGAGACACTGGTGTCCGGTTCGGCCGGGAGCGGGCTGCTCACGACGACGTCCGGTCCTTGGAGAGCCGGATGCCGATCCAGTCGGGGTCGGCGTCGAGGACCTCGGCGGAGTCGGTGAGCGTGCTGAGTACCCGCCAGCCGAACGTGTCCTGTCGCAGGGTCGCGGCCCGCTCCACGGGCACACGGGCGACGGCGATCACACTGCCGTCGAGCACGGTGAAACCGCACCGCAGCTGACCGCCGGCGGAGGCCAGCGGGACCAGCGCCGAGCATGCCTCGTCCACCGCCATCCGCAGGTCCGAGACCGCGTCGAGGTCGAAGTCGGCACGGGCCGCGAGGTCCGCCGCCACTGCGCGGACGGACGGGATGAGCGCGGGGTCGGCGTGCACCCGGACCTCGACCGGGCTCGGCACGTCGGCGAGGTCGTGCGACTGCGGAAGGCCGTCGAGGGTCGCCGGCCCGTGACCCGGCACCTCGGGCCGCTCGCTCTGCGGCGGGGGGGACGTCGGCACGACTCTCGGGTCTCCGTTCGCGGCAGGTACCAGGTCCAACACCCGGGCTGAGGGATGGTCCCGGCTCGGGACCGCGTGACGCATCGGCGTCGCGACGGTCACCGTATCGACGACCGGGACCGGGGTCACCAGCGCACCGCACCTAGGCGGCGAGCGCGTCCTCCACGGAGGAGTACATGTCGAACAGGTCGGTCAGACCGGTGGCTTGGAGGGGACGGCTGACGGGCCGTGAGTCGGCCACCAGGCGCAGGGCCACGGCCCGGTTGCGGGACTCGTCGAGCGCCTCGACCAGCAGGGCCAGCCCGCTGGACCCGAGGAACTCCACCGCGAGCATGTCGAGGACGAGGATCGACGGGCCCTCCTGCAGCTCCTCGGTCACCCGGGCGCGCAGGGTCGGCGTGGTCAGCATGTCGATCTCACCGGCGAGGCGGATCACCGACGCGTCGCCCGAGCGCCGGACGTCGACGTCCATCGGCTCACCAGGGACGTCGTCGGTCGCCACGACCTCCCGTCCACCGTCCTCGGTCTGGTCCGCTCCGGCCTTGTCAGCCATCCACCGCGCTCCTTCGCTGCTCCGTCGTCCGAAACGATACTCACAGCCGGCATGTGACCGCGCCGTGCCGGGTTTGTCGTGGCAGGAGCTCGGGGATACCGCCCGCGTTGCGGTCGAGGGACCCCTCCCCCGACGCAGGCGTTCCGTGGGAGGCACGTCATGGCCGACATCCGACTGCTGCCCGGTCCCATCATCGACGAGTGGGACTGGCAGTTGCACGGCGCCTGCCGAGGTATGGACTCGAGCTTCTTCTTCCACCCCGACGGGGAACGCGGCCCGCGGCGCGAGCAGCGCGCGAGCGAGGCCAAGAAGGTGTGCGCGCGGTGCCCGGTGATCGACCCGTGTCGTCGGCACGCGCTCGCGACGCGCGAGCCCTACGGGGTCTGGGGCGGCCTGACCGAGGACGAGCGGCGCTCGGCATGGCGTGATCCGGCCGACCCCCGCGGCGAGGTCATCCTCGAGGCCCACTGAGCCTGCCCCCAGAGGGTCACGTGCTCAGAGATACTGGCCGCCGCCGGCCGCTCCGGTCGGGTCCGCCGCCCCCGGGAGCCCGCGGCGCATCTGCTCCAACTGCCCCCGCGCCGCCATCTGCTGGGCGAGCACCGCGCTCTGGATGCCGTGGAAGAGGCCCTCCAACCAGCCCAGCAGTTGGGCCTGGGCGACCCGCAGCTCGGCCTGCGACGGCGTCGCGTCGTCGGTGAAGGGCAGGGACAGCCGGGTCAGCTCCTCGCGCAGCTCGGGCGCGAGGCCCTGCTGCAGCTCCTGGATCGAGCGGGCGTGGATGTCGGCCAGGCGGGCCCGACCCGCCTCGTCGAGCGGGGCCGCTCGGACCTCCTCGACGAGCTTCCCGACCATCCCCGCCACCCGCATCACCGCGCCCGGGGCCTCGACCAGGTCCGCGGTCCCCGCGCCCTCACCGGCCCCGCGCGCGGCCGCCGCGGCCAGCGGCGACACCGCCGACGGGGCCGCTCCGTCCTGCTGCTCGCTCATCGGCCCATGATGCCGGTCGCCGGCCCGACGTGCGGCCGGCCGGTCGGTGCGCAGGGTGCGGACGAGTGCGCATGGGTGATCCGGACCCCGGGTATCACGGGGCCGAGGTGAGTCGTGGACACAGGAGCAACGGGGGCCGCCGAGGTGACCGAGGTCGCCGAGGTCGGCGGTCCTGCGGACAGCGCGACCGGTGTCGCGGTGGTCGGGGTCCGGGGCCGTCTCGACCTCGCAGCCCGGGCGGTCCGCGCGGAGCTGGAGCGGCTCCTGCGCGAACGACGCCGCGTCGTCGCCGACGTCTCCGGGGCCGCCGCCGACCACGGCGGAGCCGTGCACCTCTTCCTCGACGCGGTGGAGAACGCGGGGGGGTGGCCCGAGGTGGCGCTCGTGCTCGCCGCGCCCGACGCCACCCTCGCCGCCCTCCTCACCGGGTCGCGGGTGGCCCACTACGTCCCGGTGCATCCCGACGTCGCCACCGCGATCGCCCGCGTCGACGAGCGCCCCGAGCTCGTCCGTGCCTGGTGGCACTTCGACGTCGACGCCCGTGCACCGCGGATCGCCAGGGCCCACGTCCGCCGGGTGTGCGCCGACTGGGACGTCGGCGTCGAGGTCTGCGAGGCGGCCCAGATCGTGGTCACCGAGCTGGTCACCAACGCGGTCGAGCACGCGGGCAGCAAGTCCGTCGTCGAGGTCGAGCGGGTCGACGGCGCCTTCCGCATCGGGGTGCGCGACTACGACACCGCGGAGCTGGGAGAGGTCACGCTGCCCCCGCCGCAGGCGACCCGCGGGCGCGGCCTGGCGATGGTCGCCGCGGTGTCGCGCGCGTGGGGCGTCCGGACCCACCCCGACGGCAAGACGATCTGGTCGGAGATGACCGGCTGACCGCCGCTGCACCCGGCTCCGCGTGCCCGGCCGTAGGGTCCGTCGAACGCGGCTGGGATCCTCCTGCGATGACCTCCCCCGAGGCCGCACCGGGAGACGCACTCGTGCGGCTCGCGCGGGCCCACGGCGTCGCGACCTCCTATCGGGACCACTGCGAGACCGACGTGGAGGTCGACCGCGGCGTCGTGGTCGAGGTGCTCGCGGCGCTGGACGTCGACGCCTCGACCGACGCCGCGGTCGAGGCGTCCCTCGCCGCGGTGGCCGACCGGCCACCGTCGCCGACTCTCGTGGTCACCGCGGGCACGCCGCGCGACGCCCCCGCCGGGGTGCTGCAGCTCGAGGACGGGTCGTCCCGGGAGGTCGAGGACAGTCCCCCGACGCTGCCGCCCGACCTCCCGCTCGGCTACCACGTCCTGCGCACCGCCGACGGCACCGAGCGGACGGTCGTCGTGGCCCCGGCCGCGCTCGCGCCGGTCCCGCGGACGTGGGGGTGGTCGGTGCAGCTCTACGCGACGCGCTCCGCCCGCTCGTGGGGCTGCGGCGACCTCGGCGACCTGCGCGACCTGCTCGGGCGCACCGCCCATGAGCACGGCGCCGGCGCCCTGCTGTGCAACCCGCTGCACGCCCTGCGGTTGGAACCGACGGTCGAGCCGTCGCCCTACTCGCCGTCCTCGCGGCGCTTCGCCCACCCGCTCTACCTCCGTGTCGCCGACACCGGCGCCTACGCCGCCGCTCCGGGCGAGGTCCGCGCCGCGGCCGACGCCCTCGCGCCGCCGCCGTCCGACGACGGGCTGATCGACCACGACGCCGTGTGGGACGCGAAGCGCTCCGCGCTCGCCCTGTTGCGTCCCTTCGCCCCCGACGACGTCGACCCGGACGAGGTGGAGGACCTGGAGGAGGACCTGCGCGACGTCGCCACCTGGTACGCGCTCGCCGAGCGGCACGGTCCGGCGTGGCGCGGGTGGCCCGAGGACCTCCGCTCCCCCGGCGCCCCCGGGGTCGCCGCGGCGCGGGCCGAGCTGGCCGAGCGCGTCGGCTTCCACGCCTGGTGCCAGCGCCTGTTGGACGTCCAGCTCGCCGCCGCCCACGCCGCGGCCACGCCGATGGCGGTGGGGCTCGTCGCCGACCTCGCGGTCGGCTGCGCCGCCGACGGGGCCGACGCGTGGGCGTTGCAGTCGGCGCTCGCCGCGGGCGTGCACATCGGTGCGCCGCCCGACGACTTCAACCCCCACGGCCAGGACTGGTCGCTGCCGCCGTGGCGCCCCGACGCGCTCGCCGCCGCCGGGTACGCGCCGCTGCGCTCGATGCTGCGGTCGGTGCTGCGCCACGCCGACGGGGTGCGGGTGGACCACGTGGCGGGGATGTGGCGGCTGTGGTGGATCCCGCCGGGCCGCTCGGCGCGGGAGGGCACCTACGTGGCCTACGACGCCGAGGCGATGCTCGCGGTGCTCGCGCTCGAGGCGCACCGGGCCAGCGCGGTCGTGGTCGGTGAGGATCTCGGCACCGTGGAGCCCGAGGTGACCGACGGGCTGGCCGCCCGCCGGATGCTCGGCTGCGCGGTGCTCTGGTTCCAGCGCTCCGAGGCCGGGGACCTGCTGCCGCCGCGGGAGTGGGGCGCGGACACCCTCGCGAGCGTCTCCACCCACGACCTCCCCACCGCGGTGGGGTTCCTGCGCGAGGAGCACGTGCGGGTGCGGGAGGCGGCGGGGCTGCTCTCCGGCGAGGAGGTGGACGCCGCGCGGGAGCAGGCACAGACCGAGCGCGGCGAGCTCGTGGCGTTGCTTCTCGACCAGGGGGTCCTCGGCCCGTCGCGCCTGCACCCCGAGCGGGAGGTGGTCCTCGCCCTGCACCGACTGCTCGCGGCGGCGCGCTCGCGGGTGGTGCTCGCGGCGTTCACCGACGTGGTCGACGACCCCCGCCAGCCCAACCTCCCCGGGACCGTCGACGCCTATCCCAACTGGCGCATCCCGCTGGGCCTGCCGCTCGAGGACCTGCTCCCCGACCCGCGCGTGCTCGCGGTGGTCGAGGCGTTCCGCGGGCGTGCGTCGGGGTCGTAACACCGGGGCCTGCTCACCGGGGCCTGCTCACCGGGGCCTGCTCACCGGGGCCTGCTCACCGGGGCCTGCTCACCGGGGCCGGAGGTCCACCGCCGAGACACCGCGGTCAGGAATTGTCGTCGCCGACTCCTGGTGATAGGCCCCGCTGGGGAGAATCCCGGCGGCGCCGCGGTGGGCCATCACCCGCTGCTGGCTCAGCACGTCCTCGCCGTGCACGTCCTCGGGCATCTCGTCCCAGAAGTCGAAGCCCCCGGCGTCGACGAGCGCCGCGCGGTCGAACAGGACGCAGCCCGCGGCCCAGGCGATCCGGTAGGGGACGTAGCGCTCCGGCGGCGGGACCGACGCGCCCGGGGCGTCGAGGCCGGCGTCCTCGGCGAGGTGCACGCCGTTCGCGGCGTTGTGCAAGGTCCACCGCGACCACGCCGGACCGTCCTTGACGATCGTCTCGGGCTCCACCGGGCCGTCCCAGGTCCGGAACGGGGCACACTGGGCGGGACGGCGGTCGTCGACGTGGCTCAGGCCCTGCATCGCCGCGGCGACGAGCCCGCAGCGCAGGTCGCCGAGGGCGCGGCGCAGCCGGGCGAGCACGCCGGGCTCGAGCCACACGTCGTCGTCGAGGAAGAGCGCGGCCGGCGCGGTGGCCTGCGCGAGGAGGAACGCCCGGTGCTCGGCCATCCCGCGGCGCGGGAGGTGGCGCAGGAGCTCGACGTCGACCCCGCGGTAGCGCAGGACCCGCATCAACGTCCGGGCGGACGGGGTGTCGAACGAGGGCGCGCCCTCGGACTGGTCGGAGACCACCACGCGCAGCGTCGGACCGCTCTGGGCGGCGAGCCCGGCGAGGGTGACCGCGAGCTCCAGCGGCCGGTCCTTGGTGGGGATCAGGACGTCGACCTCGGCCGGTGCGCTCACCGCGCGGTCTCGCGGATGCGGGCGACGATCGCGGTGGTCGAGCGGTCGGGCAGGTAGTCGAGGATGACGACGCGGCCGCCGTAGGCCTCGACCGTCGGCGTCTCGCGGAGCATCTCGGGGGTGTAGTCGCCGCCCTTGGCGTAGACATCGGGGCGCAGCGCGGAGAGCAGCGCGACCGGCGTGTCGTCGGTGAAGGACACCACGTGGTCCACGCACGACAGCGCGCCGATGACCGCGGACCGGTCGGCGAGGGTGTTGAGGGGCCGGTCGGGGCCCTTGAGCCGGGCGACGCCCTGGTCCGCGTTGAGGGCGACGACGAGAACGTCGCCGAGCCGCTTGGCCTGGTTGAGGTAGGCGACGTGGCCGCGGTGCACCACGTCGAAGCACCCGTTGGTGAACACCACCCGCCGGCCCGCGCGCCGGTGCTCGGCGACGATCGCCGTGACGGCCTCGGCCGAGAGCAGCGTTCCGTGGGCCTCCGCGATGCGTGCGGTGACGTCGGCGGTGGTGCACACGGCCGTTCCGGGCCGGGCGACGACGACGTCGGCGGCGGCCTGAGCGAACTCCACCGCGGTGGGCATCGGCGTCCCCGCGGCGGTCGCGAGGGCCAGCGCGGCGGTGAACGAGTCGCCGGCACCGCAGGCGCGGCTCTCCGGCGCCGGCCGGGCCCAGGTGCGGTGTGCGGGACCGAGCGCCGGGTCGGCGACGAGCAGCGCACCGTCGCGATCGAGGGTGGCCACCACGGTCGCCGCGCCACTGCGGGCACGCAGGTCGGCCCCGGCGGCCTCCACCGCGGCGGCCCGGTCGGGGCCCGGGAGCGGGCGCCCGAGGAGGTCCGCGACCTCGGCGGCATTGGGGGTCACGACGTCCGGGCGGACCGGGGCCCAGCGGCCCGGCTCGTGGGCGTCGACGATGACGAGTCCCGCCCCGGGCCGCTCGCGCAGCGCGGAGAGCGCCACGACCGCGTCGTCGCCGAGGGTGCCGGTGCCGTAGTCGCAGACGACGACGGCGTCGGCGCCCGGGGCGATCGCATGCTCGATCGCCGCCGGCACCGATGCCGCCGGCGGCCCCTCGGGGAGGGTGTCGTAGCGCGCGACCAGGGCGTCGTCGGCGAGGATGCGCCGCTTGGCGGCCGTCCGCCGCCGCGGGTCGGTGACGACCCCGGCGGTGTTGACCCCGGCCCCCATGAGCAGGTCGCGCAGGGTGGCGCCGTCGGCGTCGTCCCCGACCACCGACACCAACGACACCCGGGCGCCCAGCGCCGCGAGGTTCACCGCGGTGTTCGCCGCGCCTCCCGCCGCGCTGTGCGTGCGGTCGACCTCGACCACCGGGACGGGCGCCTCACGGCTCAGCCGACGCGACGGGCCGGCCATCCAGCAGTCGAGGACCGCGTCGCCGAGGACCACCACGCGCGGGGCCGCGGCGGCCAGCCGCGCGGGGAGGTCCGCCGCGAGCGGCGCGGCGTGGAGTGGCGGGACCGGCATGGCGGGGTGTCCGTCCTGGAGGGGCTCGGTGGGGCGGTCGGTCTCACGGCCACGACGTCTCCGCCGACGCCGCGACCACCATCTCCCGCACCTCGCTGCCCGCGGGCCGGGTCAGGGCGTAGAGCACGGCGTCCGCGGTCTCGCCCGGGTCGTTGAGCGCGGCGTCGGACCCGGGCTTGTACTGATCGGGGCGGTCGTCGAAGAAGTGGGTCCACATGCCGCCGGGGATCAGCAGCGTGACGCCGATCCGTCCGGCGGTCTCGGCGGCGAACGCGCGCGTGAACCCGATGACCCCGAACTTCGACGCGCAGTACGCGCTCGCGTCGGGCAGAGCGCGCAGACCGAGGGTCGAGGCGACGGTGACGACCGTGCCGTGGACCCGCTCGAGGTGCGGCGTCGCGGCGCGGACGACGGCGGCCGTGCCGAGGAGGTTGACCCGTACGACGCGCTCCCACTCCTCGGTGCTCACGTCGGCGAGTTGGCCGCACCGGTCGATCCCGGCCGCGGTGACGACGGCGTCGAGGCCTCCCGCGTCGTCGGCCGCGCGCGCGACGGCGCCCTCGGCCGCCGCGGAGTCGGCGAGGTCGACCTCGACGAACCCGTACCCGGCGTCGGGCGCCTTGAGGTCGAGCACGACGGGCGTGCCCCCGGCGAGGGCGACGGCGTCGGCCACGGCAGCGCCGAGCCCCGAGGACCCGCCGGTGACGAGGACGGTGCCGAGCGGGCGCCCCGGCCACGAGGAGATCCTGGGCTGCGGGCCGGCCGCGAGGGGATCGACGGTGGCGGGATGGACGGCCGCGGGGTCGACGGCGGGCATGGGGCTGTTCACGGTGACGGCTCTCCTCGCTGCGGGACGGGATCGGGTGGGTCGGTGGCGCGGCTGGCCGCGGTATCTCCTGCGCGGCCCGCCGCGGTATCTCCTGCGCGGCCCGCCGCGGTCGCGGCCACGAGCCGCGTCGAGGACCGGCCCGCGAAGTACGGCACGGCGACGACGCGGCCTCCCCACGAGCGCACCAGGGGCGTCTCGGGGAGGTCGTCGGCGGCATAGTCGCCGCCCTTGACCCACACGTCGGGTCGCAGGCGGGCGAGCACGGCCTGCGGGTCGTCCTCCTCGAACACCACGACGGCGTCGACACAGGCGAGGGCGGCGAGGAGCTCGGCCCGGTCGGCCTGGCCGACGGCGGGGCGGGTCGTGCCCTTGAGCCGGCGCACGGAGGCGTCGGAGTTGAGGCAGACCACGAGCGCGCCGTCGTCGCCGCCGAGGCGGCGGGCCGCGGCGAGGGTGCGGGCGTGCCCGGCGTGGAGCAGGTCGAAGCAGCCGCCGGTGGCGACGACGCGACCACCCCGCGCCCGGACCGCGGCGACGAGGGCCTCGGCGTCCCCGGCGGGTCGCTCCGGAGCACGGGGAGCGTCGCCCGGGACGGTCCAGCCGCACGGGGCGGACGCGTCCCGGCGGACGGCTCCGGCCCCTCCCCCGGCGACGAACACCGCCGCGGCGGAGACCGCGTCCGCGACCGCCTCGTCGGCGACGCGTCCGGCGGCGAGGGCCACCGCGGCAGCGGCGGCGAACCGGTCGCCCGCACCGCACGGGTCACCCCCGACGGCGGGCTCGGCGGGCACCACGCTCGTCCCCGACGCGGCACGGAGCACCGCACCCCGTGCGCCGACGGTGACCGCGACGGCGTCGGCGCCCCACCGACGTCGGAGGATCGCCGCTGCGTCCTCGGCGGCGACGACGCGGTCCGCGGCCGGAGGCGTCGGCGAGCCGGCGGCCTCGATGGCCTCGGCGAGGTTGGGCGTGACCATCGCCGCGCCGGGGACGGGGACGCTGCCCCGGGGGTGCGGGTCCCACACGACGGGGACGCGGCGCGCGGCGTCGGCGAGCGCGGCGCGCACGGCGGGGTCGGCGGTGACGCCGCGGCCGTAGTCGGAGACGAGGACCGCACCCGCCCCGGCGATCGCCGCGAGCGCGGCGTCGGGCGCGGGTCCGGGCGCCAGCCCACCCCGGTCGAGGCGCAGGAGCGGACGGCCGCCGGCGAGCATCCGCGTCTTCACCGGCGCGGAGCCCTCCGCGGGGATCCGCACGACCTCGACGCTGCCCTCGAGCAGCGCGGCGAGGCGGGCCGAGTCGGCGTCGTCGCCCAGGGCGGCGACGAGCCGCACCGGGCGCGGGCCGGCGGTGGCGAGCACCGCGGTGAGCGCGGCGCCCCCTGGGCGCGGCGACTCGGTCACGGCGTCGAGGACCGGGGCGGGGGCGTCCGGGCAGAGCCGGTCGACCTGCCCGACGACGTCGACGTCGAGCAGCGCGTCGCCGACGACCACGAGGGGGCCACTCACCGGAGGACCCCCCGCGACGAGACGGCGGGCGGGCCGGCCGGAGTGGGCGGGCGGGGCCGGCGGGGCCAACCGCGCGTCGACGGTCTCGCACAGCAGGTGCACGGCCACGAGGTGCGCCTCCTGCACCGACGGGGTGGCGCCGGGCAGGCAGAGGGCGTCGTGGGCGGCGTCGGCGAGAGGGTTCGGGCCCGGCCCGGTGAGCGCCCACACGGTCAGCCCGAGGGCCCGTCCGGCCTCGGCGGCGGCGAGGAGGTTCTCGCTGCGCCCCGAGGTCGAGAGCAGCAGCAGCACGTCGCCCGCGCGGCCGTGCGCGCGGACCTGGCGCGCGAAGACCTCGCTGTAGCCGTAGTCGTTGCCGAGAGCGGTCAAGGTGGAGGTGTCGGCGTGGAGCGCGAGCGCGGAGAGCGGTTCGCGCTCGGCCCGGTAGCGCCCGACGAGCTCGGCGGTGAGGTGCTGGGCCTCGGCCGCGCTGCCGCCGTTGCCGGCGGCGAGCAGGCGCTGGCCACGACGGAGGCGGTCGGCGAGTTCGCTTCCCCAGGAAGCGAACCGCGCGGACTCCCCCCGGACGGCATCGAGCGTGGCGTCCAGCGCGTCGAGGTGCGACGCGACGAGCGCACCGGACTCGACCGACCCGGTCATGAGCGCACCCCCGACGCGGACGTCAGCGCGTGGGTGGCCGCGACCGCTCCCACGGCCCCCGACGCGGTCTCGGCGTAGATGCGGGCGGTGGCGGCGGCAATGCGCTCCCAGCCGTAGCCCTCGGCCCGCCGCCGCCCGGCGCGCCCGAGAGCGCGGGCCCGGCGTGGGGCGTCGAGCACCGCGGCGAGCGCGTCGGCGGTCGCCACCGGATCACCGGGCGGGACGTGCAGTCCGGTCACCCCGTCGACGACGGTGTCGGTGAGCCCACCCACCCGCGACGCGACGACCGGCACCCCGCAGGCCATGGCCTCGAGCGGGACGATCCCGAAGGGCTCGTAGGTGGGGACGCAGGCGACGGCGCCGGCGGTGGCGTAGAGCGCGGGCAGCTCGTGGTGGTCGACGCGGCCGAGCAGGCGGACGCGGTCGGCCACGCCGAGGGCGTCCGCCAGCCGCAGGAGGCGACCGGCCTCGGCGTCGGCGCCCAGGTCGTCAGCGGCGGGCCCGCCGGCGACCACCAGCTCGGTGCGGTCGCCCGGGCGCGCCGCGAGCGCGGCGATCGCACGGACGACGGTGTCGACGCCCTTGCGGGGCACCAACCGGCTCACGGACAGGACACGGCGGGTGCCGATGCGGGGTCCCGTGCGGGTCGTGAAGTGCGCGGTGTCGACGCCGCAGGGCACCACCTCGACCCGGTCGAGCGGCACCCCGAGGGCGAGCAGCTCGGTGACCTCGTCGCGACAGGTGGCCAGCACCCGGTCGACCGACGCGCCGAGGTCGCTCTCCCGCGCGACGCGGTCGGCCGGGCTGGTGTCCTCCGCGCCCAGGTGACGGCGCTTGACCGCCCCGAGGGCGTGGAAGGTCTGCAGCACCGGCACGCCGACGGCGCGCCCCGCGGCCAGCGCGGCCAGCCCGGACATCCAGAAGTGCGCGTGCGCGACGTCGGGCCGGTCGGCCGCCCAGCGCGCCGCGAGGACGGCGGCGAAGGCGTCCATGTGGCCGAGCAGCGCGTCCTTGGGTACGGCCACCGGCGGTCCCGCGGGCACGTGGTCGACGGTGACGCGCGGGGCGATGCGGACCCGGTCCGGGCTGGTGGGATCGGTCCGGCGGGTGTGGACGACGACCTCGTGGCCGGCGGCGCCGAGGGCGAGCGCGAGCGCGCGGACGTGCACGTTCTGCCCGCCCGCGTCCACGCCGCCCAGGCCACCAGGACCCGCCGACCCCACCGGTCCTGGGACCACGGCCAGCGGGCTGGCGTGCTCGGACACCATCGCGATCCGCATGCACTCACCTCCACGGGGGACGCCCGGCACTCGGGCCCGTGTCACGGGCCGGACGGGAAGGGGATCTCAGGCCGACGGGCCCGCCGCCGACAGGGCCGCCGCCGGAGAACGGAGCGGGGACCCCACCGCGTCGTGGAGCACCGCGTCGAACGAGGTGAGGAACCGGCTCACCGCGTGTCGACCGACCGCGACCTCGCGCGCCCGGCGACCGGTCTCCCGGGCGAGGTCGGGGTCGGCCCGGTAGGCGCGCAACGCTCCGTGTAGCACGTCGAGGTCGGTGGCCACGACGCCCGCGCCCTCGGGCACCGCCACCGCGGCCTCGGCGGTGGCGAGGCCCACGACCGGCATCCCGAGCATCATCGCCTCGATGAGCGAGAGCCCCAGGGAGGTCCAGCGCACCGGGTGCAGGTAGACACGGCGGCGGGCGATCTCGGCGTGCATGCGCGCCTGGGGCAGGTCCCCCACCACCGCGAGGTCCGGGTGCCGGACCGCCTCAGGCAGACGCTCGGTGCCGATGCCGAAGACGTCCAGGCCGACGGTGTCGGCGAACCCCGCGAGCAGGTCGGTCCCCGTCACCCGGGCGCGGCGCACCGGCTCGTTGACGACGACGGCGGCCCGGTCCAGCTCGCCGGTGAAGCGCGGGCCGGGGTCGAGGACGCCGTGCTCGACGACGTGGGTCGGCGCCCGCCCGCTGTCCCACATCAACGCGTTGAAGTGGGTCACGTGGACGATCGGGATGTCGTCGCGGTCCGCCAGCGGATGCCGGGTGGCCGGGGCGTCGCCGCGCGGGGTGTTGTGCTCCACCCACACCGCCGGCACGTCGATCCCGGGCCGTCGCCCCGTCCATCGCGCGCACAGCTCGATCTCCTCCGGGCGCTGCAGCACCACGACGTCGATGTCGTCCGCGCCCTCGCGCAGCTCCGCAGGGCTCGTCTCGACCGCCGAGGCGGGCCAGTCCCACGCTGCGGGCCGGCCGCCGCCCCACGGGCCGCGCTCGGGCAGTGTCGGCAGGAGATAGGTGTGGCGGCCCTGGACGAGCGCGGTGGTCCAGGATCCGTGCACGTGCCAGTGCAGGATCCGCAGCCGCCGGGCGGCTGCGGGGTCGTCGGGGAAGGTCACCGGCGAGGAATCCCAATCGTTGCGATCGGATAAACGCTCCTCGGGGAACTACTACTCAGAGTCGCCGGTTCGCAGTGCCCGCGGCGTCGGCGAGCAGGCTGCGCACGGCGGCCACCACGTCCTCGGGTCCGACGCCGGCGAGGCAGGGGTGTCCCGGGACCGGGCAATCCCGGGCCCGGGTGCCTCGACAGGGGGCCTCCTGGTCGCCGAGAACGACCCGCGCGACGCCGTAGGGACCCCACCGCTCCATGGGGACCACGGGCGAGAAGAGCGAGATCACAGGGGTCCCGACGGCGGCGGCGAGGTGCGCGGGCCCGGTGTTGCCCACCACCACGGCGTCGGCTCCGGCGAGCACCGCGGCGAGCGTGGCGAAGTCCGACCGGCCCCCCAGGTCGACCCCGGCCCGGCCCGCCACGGCGGCCGTCAGCGCCGTCTCGGCGGGCGAGCCGGTGACCACCACCCGGTGACCGTCCGCGACCAACGCCGCCACGCCTTCGGTCGCTCGGAAGGCCGGCCATGCCCGCGCGGGGACCGACGCGCCGGGGTGCAGGACGACGTAGCGACCGTGGACGCCGTGCTCGGCGAGCAGCGCGCGGGTCGCGTCGGCGGTGCCGGGCGGGAGCGCGACCGCGAGACGCCCGGAGTCGTCGGCGGGCCGCGGGAACCCCGCGCGGGCGGCGACGGCGAGGGCGCGCTCGGGCTCGGGGAGGGTGTCGTCGAGGTCGGCCGTGAGGTCGGAGGCGGTGTCGCCGGGGCGGAGCCGGACGTCGAGCAGGCTGCCCGGGTAGTCCACCGAGGCGGCGCTGATCCGCCCCACGCCCGCGAGGCGCAGCACGAGCGCGGTCGGCAGCGGCGACTGGTGGAACGAGGTGAAGACCACCGCCTCGTCGGCGTCGACACCGCGCAGCGTCTCCACCACCTCCGCGATCGACGCCGCCGTCACCGCCGGCGCGTCGGCGTCCACCCACCCGCAGCGCCACCCGAGCACCGAGGTGACCCCCGGGAGGAGCCCCGCCGCCTGGCGCCCCCGCGGGCCGACCAGCGCGACCACCTCGTCGGCGCCCGCGGCGACGGCGCGCACCGCGGGGCCGCAGAGCAGGACGTCGCCGTCGGAATCGAGGCGGACGACGAGGACGCGCCTCATCCCGGCCCCTGGGTCTCGGGGCCCGGTTCCACGAGACCCACGAGGTCGAGGGCGGCGAGCAGATCCGGTGCGACGAGCGGGGCGGCCGCCACCTCCGCGGCGCGGGTGACCGGGGTGGGGACGAGCACCGCGCGGGCCCCGGCCGCCGCGGCCGCGCCGGTGTCGGCGCCGATGTCCCCGATGACGACGCAGTCGCCGGGGGCGACGCCGAGGGCCGTCGCCGCCCGGTGCACCAGGCCGGGGGCGGGTTTGCGGCAGTCGCAGCCGTCGGCCTCGCCGTGCGGGCACACGGCCCAGACCCCGAACGGCCCGAGCAACGCGTCCACCCGCGCGTTCACCGCGTCGACCTGGGCGGCGGTGAGGAGCCCGCGGGCGATGCCGGACTGGTTGCTCACGACCCCCACGACGACGCCGCGGCGTCGGAGCCGGTCGAGCGCGGCCGCGGCCGTCGGCACGGGGCGCACCCGCTCGGGATCGCCGTTGTAGGGCACGTCGACCACGAGGGTCCCGTCCCTGTCGAACAGGACCGCGCCCGGCGGCACCGGGGGCGGCACGGGGCGTCGCGCGCCGTCCGGTCGGTCCACGCGGGCCACGCGGGCAGCACATCACGAGGAGCGCACGGCCGGGGCACCCGCCCCGTGGCCGGGTTTGTGCCCCCGGACCCCGGGTACACGGCCGAGGAATCGGTGGCGCACGGTCACCGGCCGGCGCGTGCCCCCGGACCCGACGCCGCACCCCGACGCGCGGAGGAGGCGTCCCGTGAGCCGACCCGGACGACCCGCTGCGACCGTCGGCCCGGCCATGCCTCAGGAGGTGGAGGTCCGCATCGCCGCCTCGGTCGACGCCGCCGCGACGGTCCGGACGGTGGCCGCCGACCTCGCGGCACGCGCGGAGTTCACCCTCGACGCCGTGGCCGACCTGCGCCTCGCGGTCGACGAGGCCTGCGCGAGCCTGCTCTCCACGGCCCGTCCCGGCACCCGGCTCACCTGCACGTTCTCCCTCGACGAGGAGCGCATCACGATCACCGCGACGGTCTCGACGACCGGTGCGACGAGCCTGCCCACCGATACCTTCGGGTGGCGGGTCCTCCGCACCTTGAGCGACGACCTGCGGGTTCTCGGGGAGACCCCCCGCACCCCGGGAGACCCACACCGGCTCGCACTGCGGCTGTCCGTGCGGCGGACCGGCAGTCCGGTGCGATGCCCGTGACCGACGGCGCGAGAGCCACCACCGGCGAGGCGAGCACCGACGGGGTCACCCCCTCGGGCGGGAACGGCTCGGACGGGCGCGGCGAGCGGCGCGGGCCGCGGTCGTCGCGCGGTGAGTACGACCACCTCATGCCCAAGCTCGCCGAGCACGCGGCGCTGCCCACGGGTAGCCCGCCGCGGCTCGCGCTCCGGGACGAGCTGGTCCGCGGGCACCTGCCGGTCGCCCAGCACATCGCGCGCCGTTTCTCGCGGCGCGGTGAGCCGGAGGAGGACCTCGAGCAGGTCGCCACCCTCGGACTGATCAACGCCGTCGACCGGTACGACCCGGAGCGCGGCACCGACTTCCTGTCCTACGCGGTGCCCACGATCACCGGAGAGGTCCGCCGGCACTTCCGCGACCAGGCGTGGTCGATGCGCGTCCCGCGGCGCCTGAAGGACCTCAACGTGACGCTGTCGTCGGCGATGTCGTCGATGTCGCAGACCCTCGGCCGTGCGCCCAACGCCGCCGAGCTCGCCGCGCACCTCGACCTGCCCAAGGAGGACGTGCTCGAGGCGCTCGAGGCGTCCCACGCCTACCGCAGCGGCTCGCTGGACGAGATGCTCGTCGACGACCCCGACTCCGGGACGGTCTCGGACCTCCTCGGCGAGGCCGACGCGGCCCTGGAGAAGGTGGAGTACCAGCAGTCGCTCGCCCCGCTGCTGGCGAAGCTGCCGCAGCGCGAGCGGACGATCATCATGCTGCGCTTCTTCAAGAGCATGACGCAGTCGCAGATCGCCGAGCAGGTGGGCATCTCGCAGATGCACGTGTCGCGGCTGCTGGCCAAGACGCTCGCGCAGCTGCGCGACGAGCTCGGCGACGGCGCCCGCTAGGGACCTTCTCGTGGGCTCTGCACCTGCCGTACCGGTCGCGCTGGTCCTGCGGGCCCTGGGCCTCGGCGACCTCCTCGTCGCCGTCCCCGCCCTGCGCCTGCTCCGGCGCGCTCTGCCCGGGCATCGAATCGTGCTGGCCGCTCCGGTCGCCCTTGCTCCCGTGATCTCCCGGATCGACGCCGTGGACTCCCTGGTCGGCACTGCCGTGGTGAGCGACGTGGCCGCGACGGGTGTGCCCGCGCCCGACGTCGCGGTCAACCTCCACGGGCGGGGTCTGGAGAGTCATGCCGCGCTCGACGCGCTCGCACCGCGGCGCCGCGTCGGTCACGCCGCCCCGGGCTGGGACGGGCCGGAGTGGACCGAGGACCCCCGACGCTCCGAACGGCGCCGCTGGTGCGACCTGCTGGCGGGGTGCGGCCTGGTCACCGCCGAGGAGGCGGCGGCCGGCGTCGACGACGTGCACCTCGCCCCGGTACCCGGCCGGAATGACCACGTGGTGATCCACCCCGGCGCCGCGTTCGGGTCCAAGCGGTGGCCGGTGGACCGGTTCGCCGCGGTCGCCCGCGCCCTCGCCGCCGACGGGCACCGCGTCGTCGTCACCGGCGGGCCGGCGGAAAGGGAGCTGACCGCCGCCGTCGCCGGAGCCTGCCGGGGCGACGACCGCGGTGGGGCCACCGACCTCGCCGAGCTCGTCGACCTCGTGGCCTCCGCCCGGCTCGTGATCTGCGGCGACACCGGCGTCGGGCACCTGGCCACGGCGTGCGGGACCCCCTCGGTGACGCTGTTCGGACCGGTCGGACCCGAGCAGTGGGGACCCCCGCCGGGCGGCCCGCATGTCACCGCGACCCACGCCTCGTGCCGGCGCGGGGACCGGTTCGTCGACGACCCGGACCCGGCCCTGCTCGCCGTCGGCGTGGACGAGGTGCTGGTCGCCGCCCGCGAGGTCACGGCCGGCGTCGGGGTCACCCGCGGGAGCAGCATCAACGGCGGGAGCGGTCCTCTCGACGGTGAGGCCGCACATGTGCGGTGACGTGGCCCAGCGCCATGTCGAGGGCGAGTTCCAACGGTTCGGCGGTGCGGGTCGTCTGAGCGAGCAGGAGCCCGCCCTGGAGCGCGGCCATGATCGCCGTGGCGAGGGCGGCCGGGTCCACGTCCGCAGCGAGTTCGTCGCGGTCGCGCATCGTCGTCAGCCCGTCGACCAGGTGGGACTCCCAGGTGCGGAAGCTGGACGCCAGCAGGACGCGCGCGCCCTCCGACCGGTCGGCGAGCTCGCTCGCCAAGGACCCGACCGGGCACCCGCCGGCGCCGTGCCGGGCACCGTTCATGGCGACGACGGCGTCGCGCCACCGGCGCAGACCGGTCAACGTGTCGAGGTGGTGCAGGTACGGCTCCTGCGCGGCCAGGACCCGACTGGTCTGGAGACCGATGACCTCGCGGACCAGCGCGTCCTTGTCGGCGAAGTAGTGATAGAGCTGCGACTTGCTCGTGCCGCTGGCCCGCATCACGTCCTCGAGACTCGTGCCCCGCACCCCGCGGTCGTAGACGAGGTCGGCGGCGGCCGCCACGATGCGCGCCCGGGTGGCGGCCCCCCGGGCCGTCAGCCGGCGCGGGGGAATCGTCGTCCTGGCCGTCCGTCCCCGCGCGTCCATTGATCCGACCCTATCAACTGGACTTGACAGTCCGATTTTCTCCCGCCACCGTTTGGACCATCAGTTCACGAGCGGGAAGGTGCTGCGGATGTCGAGGTTGCCCGAGGGTCGCCACGGTCGAGAGGGCACGGACCTCCGTCGGTCGGCGAGGGGGCCGCGCACGCCCCCCTCGGTCGGTGACCGAGCGCATCCGGTGCATCGGGTGCATCGGCTCGGTGCGGCCGTCCTCGGAGCGGGACTCATCGTCTTCGCGGTGCTCGGCCTGCTGAACCGGCCGGAGTTCTTCTCCCGCAGCGGCGAGCAGGTCATGGGGATGTCCAGCAACGGCGCGCTGTCGGTCGTCTCCCTGGCCATGGGAACGGTGCTGCTGTTCGCGGCGGCGCGCAGCGGGCGCCTCTCGTCCACCTCGACCCTCACCGCCGGAGCGCTGTTCCTCCTGTCGGGATTCGTGCATCTCGCGATCATCGACACCGCGGCGAACGTGCTGGCGTTCCGGCTGTCCAACGTGTTCTTCAGCTTCGTCGCCGGCCTGCTGCTGCTCGCTCTCGGCGCCTACGGACGCTTCAGCGGTGGGCTGCCCCCGGACAACCCTTACGCACGGGCCGGCTCGTCCGATCGGGGCTCGACCGCGGAGAATCCCGCCGACCGTGCCGAGCACGACCTGACCCAAGCCGAGCTGGACGCCACGTCGCGCCACGCGACCCGGGAGCAGCACGCGCAACTCCACGCAGACGCCACCCGGCGGGCCGCCGCGCACCACGACCGGACCTGGCAGGACTTCGCCGCGACCCACACCGACGCCGAGGTCACCCAGATGCGAGCGTTCAGCGCCGCCGAGTCGGCAAGCACCGGATCCCCGAGCACCCGCGAGCGATGACGACGATCGGACCACCCGGGCACGAGCGGGACGGACACCCCCCCGAGGACCCCCCGCCCGGCGACGCCGACGACGGCCCGTCGGGCAGCGAGCCGCAGGTCCGGCCGGGAGCGAATCCCGAGTACGGCTTCCCCCAGGGGCTGTGGCGGATGACCGACCGTCTCCGCCCACCCTTCCCGCCGTTCTCGGTGCGGACGTTCCGCAGCCCGCTGCGCGGGCCGTGGCTCACGTCCGTGTTCGGCTCGGTGCTGTTGGTCGGGCTGCCCATCGTGATCATCACGGGGTTGCTGTCCTACAGCGCGTACGGCCCGCAGTTCGGCCAGGCCATGCCCGCCGACGTCGGCGCCCTCGGACTGCCGTACTTCGACTGGCCCACCCGTCCCGTGTGGCTCTACCGGCTCAACCAGGGCCTGCACGTCGGCGTAGGGCTGGTGCTGATCCCGGTGGTGCTGGCCAAGCTGTGGTCGGTGGTGCCCAAGCTGTTCACCTGGCCGCCCTCCCGCAGCATCGCCCAGCTGCTCGAGCGAGTCTCGCTGTTGGCGCTGGTGGGCGGCATCCTGTTCGAGATCGTCACCGGGGTACTGAACATCCAGTACGACTACATCTTCGGCTTCAGCTTCTACACCGCCCACTACTGGGGGGCGTGGGTCTTCATCGCCGGGTTCGTCGTGCACGTCGCGATCAAGCTGCCCACGATGATCCGGTCGTTGCGGGCTCGGTCTCTGCGCGCCGAGCTGGCCACTGGGCTGGCCCGGACCGAACCCGAGCCCCTCGACACGCACGGCCTCGTCGCCGAGCACCCGGATGAGCCCACCCTGAGCCGGCGGGGCCTGCTCGCCATGGTCGGTGGCGGCGTGCTGCTGGTCGGCGCGGTCAGCGCCGGCCAGACGGTCGGCGACGCCGTCCGTCCCACCGCGCTGCTGGCCCCGAGGGGGCGCGACTACGGAGACGGACCCAACGACTTTCAGATCAACCGCACCGCGGCCACCGCCGGCATCTCCCCCGCCGTCGGCGACGGATGGAGCCTGGCGCTGAGCGGCGGCCCCGGCTCGGTGACCCTGACCCGTCCGCAGCTGCTGGGCATGCCCCAGCACACCGCCACCCTGCCCATCGCCTGCGTCGAGGGCTGGTCGACCACCCAGACCTGGACCGGCGTCCGACTGCGAGACCTCGCCGCCCGCGCCGGGGTGCCCTCGCCGCGGACCGCGTTCGTGCAGTCGGCCGAGCAGGCCGGGGCGTTCAACCACGCCACGCTGCAGTCCAACCAGGTCCTCGACCCCGACGCGCTGCTCGCGCTGCGGGTCAACGGCGCCGACCTGTCCCTCGAGCACGGCTTCCCGGCCCGCGTGATCGTTCCGGCCCTGCCCGGGGTGCACAACACCAAGTGGGTCACCTCGATCAGCTTCCGGAGCGCCTGATGCCCACCGCCCCCGGGAGGAGCCTGGCCAGGTGGCGCGCCTTCTACGGCGAGAACCCGATGCACCTGCTCGCCCTGCTCGGCTGCTTCGCCCTCGCCGGCTACGCCGTGAGCTTCGCCGCCCAGACCGACACGCCCACCGCCCTGCTCCTCGCCGCCTGGTTCGTGGGCGCCGTCCTCGGTCACGACCTGGTGCTGTTCCCGCTCTACGCGCTGGCCGACCGGTCCCTCCTCGCCGGGCGGCGGGCCCGCCGCCGGCGGACGGCCCGCCCGACGAGGGTGCCGGCAACCAACCACATCCGAGCACCGCTCCTGGGCAGCGCGCTGCTGGCACTGATCTTCCTCCCGGTGATCATCCGCCAGGGCGAGGCCTCCTACACCGCGGCCGCCGGGCTGACCATGGGACCGTTCCTCGGCCGCTGGCTGCTGATCACCGGGGTCCTGTTCCTGATCAGCGCCGTCGCGTATGCGGTGCGACTCGCCCGCGCTGCCCCGGCATCCCAACGCCGGTCATCCACGTCCTCGGCGGCATCGGCGCCCGGCTGAGGTAGGAATCTGCCCACGGCGGGAGATCCGGAGTTCTGGAGCGATCTCCGCCGGCGGGACCGTCTCTCACTGCTCCCGCACCACGTCGGCGGGGTCCTTGTCGACGCGCAGTCCCTGGTAGCGCGGGTGGCGCAGGCGGCCGTCGGTGGTCCACTCCCCGAACCCGACCGCCGCGACGAGCTCCGGGCGCACCCAGTGTTGCCCCTTCTCCCGCACGGCGTCGACGAACGGGGACCGCGGCGTCGCCACGGCGTCCAGTCGACCCCGCAGCATGGTGAGCGCGGCATCGTCGAACCCGGTGCCGACCTTGCCCGCGTAGCGCAACGCCCCGTCCCCGTCGTGATAGCCCACCAGCAGGGCGCCGAGGCCGCGGCGGCCGCCGGAGGGGTCGGTCCACCCGCCGACGACGAACTCCTGGTCGCGGACGCACTTGAGCTTGCGCCACTCGGAGCTGCGCCCGGAGCGGTAGGCGGTGTCGCCGCGCTTGGCGATCAATCCCTCCCATCCATCGGCGCACGCCCGGTCCAGTAACGCCGCCGGGTCGCCGTCGAGGGTCTCCGAGAGCAGCAGTGGCCCCCGCGGGTGGACGACGGCCGCGAGCAGCGCCCGGCGGGTCCGCAGCGGGAGGCGGGTGAGGTCGAGCTCGTCGAGCACGAGCAGGTCGAACAGATGGCAGGCGATCGGGACGCCGGTGGCGCGGGCGCGCCGGGGGTCGGAGAGGTGCATGCGGGCCTGCAGGGAGCCGAAGCGTCCGTCGGAGGCGACGATCTCACCGTCGAGGACGAAGCGGTCCGGGCCGTGCGCGGTGAGGGCCTCGACCACCTCGGGGTAGCTCGCGTCGGCCGGGCGCCGGTTGCGCGACCACAACCGGACGGGGCCGCCGCGTTCCCGCGTGGCGATCACCCGGACGCCGTCGAGCTTGCGCTCGTAGAGCCAGTCGCCGCCGGGCATCGGCAGGGCCGCGAGCGAGGCGAGCATCGGAGGGTGGAACTCGGCGTCCCACGCCCGGCGCAGCGCGCGCACCTGCTCGGGCGGCAGATCCAGGTCACCGACCACGAACCCCCGATACCCGGCAGCGTGGGTTCCTGCACGTCACCGAAGCCGTTCAGCGGGTCGACGTCGCGGTGTCGGTCCAGGGGGGAGGATGGGCGCCATGAGCGAGCAGCAGGACAAGGCCGCGGGTCTCGAGCAGCGCTACGTCCAGGAGTACGGCGAGACCGAGGAGCTGCTCGAGGGGCTCGACCCCGAGCGTCCGGACGCCGGCCAGACGACCGAGCAGGTCCAGGGCGTCTCCTCGGGTGGGCAGACCGAGGACGACGTGGAGAAGATGGCCCGCGAGGACCCGTAGCGGTCGGACGTGGCTCGTGCCACCATCGCGCGCCATGCGCTATCTCGTTACCGGCGGTACCGGGTTCCTCGGCCGGTTCGTCCTCGCTCGTCTCCTGGCCCGGGACGACTGCGAGGCCGTGTACGCGCTGGTGCGCCCCGGCTCGCGCGAGAAGCTCCGGCACCGCCTGAGCGACCTCGAGGGCCACGACAAGCTGGTCGCGATGGTCGGTGACCTCACGGTCCCCGCGCTGGGGCTCTCCGACGCCGACGTCGAGCAGCTCTCCGGCGTCGACCACGTGTTCCACCTCGGGGCGATCTACGACGTCACCGCAGAGGCCAACCGCGCCGCCAACGTCGACGGCACCCGCGGCGTCGTCGAGCTCGCCGGGCGGATCGGCGCGGGATGTCTGCACCACGTGTCCTCGGTCGCCGTGGCCGGGGCGTACGAGGGCCGGTACAGCGAGGACGACTTCGACCTGCGCGATCACGGCCAGCACTTCACCAACCCGTACCACGAGACCAAGTTCGCGGCCGAGAAGATCGTCCGCGAGGAGTCGGCGGCGTGGGACCTGCGCTGGCGCGTCTACCGGCCCGCGGTGGTCGTCGGCGACTCGCGCACCGGCGAGATGGACAAGGTCGACGGCCCGTACTACCTCATGACCGCGATCTCGGCGCTCGGTCGGCTGCCGGGCGTGCTGCGCGTGCCCGCACCCGAGCTCGGCGCCACCAACATCGTGCCCATCGACTACGTCGCCGACGCCCTGGTGTACCTCGCTCACGCGGAGGGTCACGACGGTCGCGCGTTCCACCTCGTCAACCCGCGCCCGCAGCCGCTGTCGGAGATCTACAACGCGCTGGCCGACGCGCTCGGGGCGCCGCAGATCCTCCCGACGATGCCCGCGGCGATCGGGCGTCTGCTGCGCCGGGGCGTCGCGGTCGCCCAGCGGGTGGACGCGTTCGCCTCGGCCCGCGACATCGCCCTCGCCGAGTTCGACATCCCACCGGAGGTGCTCGGGCACCTCACCTTCTCCCCGACCTTCGACGCGACCGCCACCCGGGCCGCGCTGGAAGGCAGCGGCATCGAGGTCCCCGCCTTCGGCGACTACGCGATGCTGTTGGTGCAGTACTGGCGCGACCACCTCGACCCCAACCGGGCGCGGCGTCCCCGCCCCGGACCGCCGCTGCGGGGACGCCGGGTGGTGATCACCGGGGCGTCGTCGGGGATCGGGCGCGAGACCGCACTGAAGGTGGCGCGGGCCGGTGGTGTCCCCCTGCTCGTGGCCCGGCGGACCGAGGAACTCGAGGCCGTGAAGGACGAGGTCGAGCGCGACGGCGGGCAGGCCCACGTCTACTCCTGCGACATCACCGACGCCGAGTCGGTCGACGCCCTGGTCAAGGCCATGCTGGCCGACCACGAGGGCCCCGACACCGGCATCGACATGCTCGTCAACAACGCCGGGCGCTCGATCCGTCGCGGGGTGCGCCTCGAGGTGGACCGCTTCCACGACTTCGAGCGCACGATGGCCATCAACTACTTCGGCGCGGTCCGGCTGACGCTCGCCCTGCTGCCGCACATGCTGGAGCGGCGCTTCGGCCACATCGTCGACATCTCCTCGATCGGCGTGCAGACCGGCCCGCCGCGCTTCTCCGCCTACGTGGCGTCCAAGGCCGCCCTCGACGCGTGGGCCCGCATCGTCGCCACCGAGACCCTCGGTGACGGGATCACCTTCACCACGGTTCACATGCCGCTGGTGCGAACGCCGATGATCGCCCCCACCCGCATCTACGACGCCTTCCCCACCTCGTCGCCCGACGAGGCGGCCGACATGGTGCTGCACGCGCTGATCGACCGCCCGAAGCACGTCGGGACGGCGCTCGGCTCCTTCGGCGCGGTCTCGGCGAACGTCGTGCCGCGCGTGGTCGACATGGTCATGCACGTGGCCTACCGCGTCTTCCCGGAGTCGGCCGCCGCGCGGAGCGACGCGTCGGACTCGGGCGCATCGGAATCGGGCGACGGGGGTAGGGACGACCCGAACGGCGACCGCACGCTCGACAGCGGGCCGCTCTCGAGGGGCGCCCAGGCCATGGCCCGACTTCTCCCTGGAGTGCACTGGTGAAGACCCCGTTCGGGACGCCCACCGAACTCGCGACCGGCGTCCGGTTGCTCATCCGGGCCGGGGTCGTCGCGCCGATCCCGCCGCACCGGCTGGTGTTCTTCCCCGCCGCCCTCTACCGCTACGGCTTCACCCCCACCACCGCGTTCGTCATCGGCGCGTGGCGGCACCCGGACCGCATCGCGCTCGTCGACGACCGCGGCACCGTCACCTTCGCCGAGCTGCAGGACCGCACCGACCGCCTGGCCCGGGCGCTCGCCGACCGCGGCGTCGGCCCCGACTCGAGGGTCGCCGTCCTCTGCCGCAACCACCGCGGACCCATCGAGACAATCATCGCGACGTCGAAGATCGGCGCCGACGTGGTGCTGCTCAACACCGGGTTGTCCGCGAGCCAGATCGCGGCCGTGGCCGAGGAGCAGGAGATCACGACCGTCGTCGTCGACTCCGACCTCGAGGACCGGCTCTCCGAGCTCCCCCCGACGGTCACCACAGTCGCCGCGTGGGTCGAGGAGGGCGCTAGCTGCTGGGGGGACGACACCCTCGAGGGCCTCATCGCCGTCGACGGGTCGCAGCCGCTGCCGACGAGACCGCCGATGGGCAAGACGATCGTGCTGACCTCGGGCACCACCGGCACGCCAAAGGGCGCCGAGCGGCCGTCGCCGAACGGGATCGGCCCGGTCAACGCGATCCTCTCGCGCATCCCGCTGACCGCGCAGGAGCCGGCGCTGGTGTCGGCGCCGCTGTTCCACACATGGGGTTTCGCGGCGTACCAGATCGGTTCGCTGCTCGGCGCGACACTCGTGCTGCGCCGCTGGTTCGACCCGGAGGACGCGCTGCGCCAGCTCGCCGTCCACCGCTGCACCGCGATGTTCGCCGTCCCGGTGATGCTGCAGCGCATCCTCGAGCTCGACGAGGACGTGGTGGCCCGCTACGACACCTCGGCGCTGAAGACGGTGACCGCGACCGGGTCGGCGATGCCGCCGGCGAAGGTGACGCAGTTCCTCGAGACCTTCGGCGACAAGCTCTACATGCTCTACGGCTCCACCGAGGTGTCGTGGGCGTCGATCGCGCAGCCGGCGGAGCTGCGCTCGGAGCCGGGCACCGCCGGCCGCCCGCCCACCGGGCCGACGTCGTGATCCTGGGTGACGACGACGCGGAGCTCCCGGCCGGCGAGACCGGCCGCATCTTCGTCGGCAACGACATGCTGTTCACCGGCTACACCGGCGGCCGCGGCGAGACGGAGGTGGTCGACGGGATGCTCGGCACCGGCGACCTCGGCCACTTCGACGACCACGGGCTGCTGTTCGTCTCCGGCCGCGCCGACGACATGATCGTCTCGGGCGGGGAGAACGTCCACGCCGGCGAGGTCGAGGGCCTGCTCGGTGACATGTCCGGCGTCAAGGAGGCCGCCGTTGTCGGCGTCGACGACGAGGAGTACGGCCAGCGCCTCGCCGCCTACCTCGTCCTCGAGGACGGTGCCTCGATCGACGCCGACGCGGTCCGCGACCACGTGAAGAACCACCTCGCCCGCTTCGCCTCCCCCCGCGACGTCGCGTTCCTCGACGAGCTCCCGCGTAACAACACCGGGAAGGTGCTCAAGAGCGAGCTGGGCGCGTCGGCAGAATAGGTCGGGTGAGCCATCCCGCGGTCGAGGCGGCGGAGGGCGTCGCCGACGAGCTCCTCGCCGGCGCCTCCGCGAGTGACGATCCGGCCCGGGGCGTGCGGGAGGAGACGCTGCGCGACCTCGCACGACGCGGGCTCGTGAGCGTGGCCGTGCCGGAGTCCGGCGGCGGTTTCGGCGGGGACGAGCGCGTGGCCGCCGAAGTGGAGGAGGTCCTGGCCGGGGCCGACGCCGCGACGTGGTTCGTGCTCACGCAGCACCGCACGCCCCAGCGCCTCACCGGGGAGCCGAGGGACGGGGGGGAGGTGCGGGGACCCGCGTCCGACCGGCACCGCGACGCCCTCGCGCGCGGCGACGCTCTCGGCGGCATCGCCGTCGCCCACCTCCGACGCCCCGGGCCCCCCGCGGTCCGCGCCCGACCCGACGGCGCCGGCGGGTGGCGTCTCGACGGGCGCTCCGACTGGTGCACGGGCTGGGGTCTGGTCGACCTGGTGCTGGTCGCGGCCCGGGACGCGGAGCAGATCGTCTTCTCCCTGATCCCCGCCACGCAACGGCCGGGGCTGCGGGCGAGCGACCCGCTCGGACTGGCCGTCATGGGCGGCACCCGCACCGTCACGCTCGACTTCGACGACATGGCCGTCGCCGCCGACGAGGTCGCCGCGACCATGGACGCCGCGACGTGGCACCGTCGCGACGCCGACACCGTCGTCGACACCAAGCCCGCCACCCTCGGCCTGCTGCGCCGCGTGATCGCCGAGACCGAGCGCATCGGGTACGAGCGGGACCGCCCCGCCGCCCTCGAGGCCGCCGCCGCGCTGGCCGCGGAGGCCGGACCGCTGCGTGAGCGGGCGTACGCGCTCACCGCCGGCCAGGGTCCCGTCGACGAGCGGGTCGCCCTGCGCGGGCGGGTCGCCGAGCTCACGGTCCGGGCCGCGAACGGGCTCGTCGCGGCCCGCGGCGGGTCGGCGATGCTGCTCACCAGCCACGAGCAGCGCTGGTGCCGAGAGGCCGCGTTCCACCTGGTCCAGGCCCAGACCGACCTCGTGCGGGCCGAGCAGCTCGCCGCGTTCGGCCACCGGGACGCTCGGAGGGCAGACTGGAGGACGTGACCAGCGCCGGCGTCGACGGGTCCGAGGGGCGGCGACTGCGCGAGCCCGCTCACCGCGTCGCTCCCGCCGCCATCGCCTGGTGGACGGCGCGCTCCGCGATCGGCGGCGTGGTCGCGCTGGTGCCCCAGCTGGTCGTCTTGGGCGTCCTCGCCGTCATCGGCCTCGACCCGACGGTCCTCGTCGTCACCTCGGCGGTCACCGTGGTCGTCGGGCTGGCGCACCTGCTCGTCGTCCCGCGGTGGCGGTTCCGGGTGCACCGCTGGGAGGCCACGCCCGACGCCGTCCACACCCTCGCCGGATGGGTCGGCCGCGAGTGGCGCAGCGCGCCGGTGGCCCGGATCCAGACCGTCGACACCGACCAGGGACCCCTTCAACGCCTCTTCGGGCTGTCGACGGTGACGGTGACGACCGCGTCGTCGTCCGGGGCGCTGCGCATCGAGGGTCTCGACGCCGAGGGGGCCCACCGGCTCGCGCACGACCTCACCGCCGCCGCGCAGGCCGCGGGCGGGGACGCCACGTGACCCGCGCCGAGCTGTCCCCCGCCGGGCCCGGCACCGACAAGATCACCCTGCCCCTCGACGGCGAGTGGCGGCGGCTCGACCCCCGGATGCTCGTCGTGCACCCGACCCTCGACCTCTCGAAGCTCCTCCCCGTCCTCGCGATCGTGATGATCACCGGGGGCACGTCCGACGACCGGTGGCAGCTCGGGATCGGCGCGCTCCTCGCCGTCGCGATCCTCGTCGGCGGCGTCCTGCGGTGGGTCACCACGACCTACCGGATCGGCGACGAGCGCGTCGAGCTGCGGACGGGACTGCTGCGCCGCCGCCACCGCAGCGTCCACCGCGACCGCATCCGCACCGCGGACCTCACCTCCAGCCTGGTCCACCGCGTGTTCGGCCTCGCCGTCGTCCGCGTCGGGACCGGGTCGCACGACGGCGGGGAGGACGCCGAGCTGCGTCTCGACGCCGTCGGGCACGCCGATGCCGAGGGACTGCGCCGGCTGCTCCTCCGCACCGCGCCGCACGCGAGCCCGGCCGACACCGGCGCCGACGAGCCCGAGGTGGCGCGGCTGAACTGGGCGTGGATCCGGTACGCGCCGCTGACCTTCTCCGGCCTGGCCGTCGTCGGGGCCGTGTGGGCCGGGTTGCTGCGGGTCGCCGAGGAGACCGGGTGGCGCCCGCAGGACGCTCGCCAGCTCGCGTTCGTCGGGGAGGCGCCGCTGCTGTGGGGCGCGGTGGCGCTGCTGGTGATCGCGGTCCTCGGGGCCGGAGCGATCTTCGTCGAGGGCTGGTGGGGCTACCGGCTCACCCGGACCGCCGGCGGCGGGCTCGTCGTGCGCCGCGGACTGCTCACCCGACGGTCGCTGACGCTCGAGGGACGCCGGATCCGCGGCGTCGAGCTCGACGAGCCGCTGCTGCTGCGCCTCGGGCGCGGCGCCCGGGCCCTCGCCCTGACCAGTGGACTGCGGGCGCAGCGCGAGGGCAGCGGCTCCGAGCACGTCGGCGCCCTCGCCCCCGCCGTTCCCCGCGTCGAGGCGCACCGCATCCTCGCCGCCGCGCTCGGGGTCCCGCCGGAGACCTCGACCGCGAGCGCCCTCCTGCGCCACCCGCCCGCCGCCCGACGCCGCCGCTTCGTCCGCGCCCTGGTGCCGATGCTGCTGCTGGGGGTCGCCGCGTCGTTCCTGCCCTGGACACCGGTGGCGTGGGTGACGGTGCCGGTCGCGCTTTTCGTTGGCGTCGGCCTCGGCGTCGCCCGGTGGGCCGCGCTCGGCCATGCCCTCACCGACACCCACCTCGTCAGCCGCCACGGCGCCCTCGTGCGGCGAACCGTGGTGCTGCGCCGCGACGGGGTCATCGGATGGCGGCTGCACCAGTCGCTGTTCCAGCGCCGGGCCGGGCTCGTCACCCTCGTCGCCGTGTCCGCGGCGGGACGGGGGCACTACGAGGTGCTCGACGTGGGCGTCGACCGGGCCCTGGAGCTGGTGGAGGCCACGTCGACCGGCCTACTCGACCCATTCCTGATCACCGCACCGGGTCCCTCGGGCGCCCTGAGCGTCCGTACCTGCGGATAGGGTCCCCGCGTGAGCGGCAGCGGACGACTGGTGTGGATCGACTGCGAGATGACCGGACTCGACCTCTCCTCGGACCGGCTCATCGAGATCGCGGTGCTGGTCACCGACGCCGACCTCGTGCCGTACGGCGAGGGCATCGACGTCGTCATCCACGCCACCGACTCCGCCCTCGACGCGATGCCCGACGTGGTCCGCGAGATGCACGCCCACTCCGGGCTCACCGAGGAGGTCCGGGCGGCGACGGTGACGCTCGCCGAGGCCGAGAAGCTCATCCTCGACCACATCCGCGAGCACGTTCCCGAGCCCCGCACCGCTCCGATGTGCGGCAACTCGATCGCCACCGACCGCGGCTTCATCGCGCGGGACATGCCCGAAGTCGACGCCTACCTGCACTACCGGATGGTCGACGTCAGCTCCATCAAGGAGCTGTGCCGGCGCTGGTACCCGCGCATCTACTACGCGCAGCCCGAGAAGGGCCTCGCCCACCGGGCCCTGGCCGACGCCCGCGAGTCGGTGCGCGAGCTCGCCTACTACCGGCGCACGGCCTTCGTCCCGCTGCCGGGCCCGACGTCGGAGGAGGCCCAGACCGCGGCGGCCGACGTGGTCGCTGTCGACGCCGCCGGAGCGGGGGCGGGGGCGGCGTCGCAGGCCGGCTCCGCGGGAGGGCAGGCGCCGCCCCCCGGGCGCTGATCTCGGGACTCGCTGGAGATCCGACCGCCCGTCCACGCTCCCTGATCATGGAGGGGGCCGCTGTGAACCGCTGGCGTGGCTTGTACGCTGAGCCGGCCTCCGGGGAGACCCGGGACCCTTGGTGGGTGTAGCTCAGTCGGCAGAGCACTGGGTTGTGATCCCAGGTGTCGCGGGTTCAAGTCCCGTCACTCACCCGGACGACAGCAGGTCGCCTGCCGTCGGACCGGGGCCGTCCCGTTGGTACGGTTTCGATCACGCGCCGTTAGCTCAATGGGCAGAGCAGCTGACTCTTAATCAGCGGGTTCGGGGTTCGAGTCCCTGACGGCGCACCCTTCATTGCAGGTCATGGGCCTGCCGTGCTTTGCTCTCCGGGTCCGGCAGCACGCTTACAGCGCGCTTACTCCGATGATCTGCCTCCGGAGAGCCCCATGGCCCGACCTCCGCTTCCCCTCGGGACGCCCGGTTCGGTCAAGGTCACGGAGGCGCGGCCGAAGGCGTGGGTCGCCCGCTGTCGCTTCCGCGACCACGACGGTGTCACCCGCCAGCTCCGGGCACACGGCAGCTCGCAGACCGCCGCCCGCAACGCCCTGCACCAGACGATCAAGGACCGTCAACGTGGCAGCTCCCGGGCTGACGGGCTCACCCCGGCCTCGCGGTTCCGCGACGCCGCGACGCTCTTCCTGGCCCGAGTCGAGAAACGACGTGAGGACTCGACGCATGCGCTCTACGTCTTCCACCTCGAGAGCACGATCCTCCCCGCCCTGGGCGGCCTCCAGCTCCGTGAATGCACCGTCAGCCGGCTCGACGCCTTCCTCGAGTCCCTTGAGTCCCGCTATGCCCCCAACACCCGCCGCAAGCTGCGCTCGATCGTCAGCGGGGTCCTCCAGCAGGCTGTGCTGCACGAGGCGATCCTGCACAACCCGGTCCGCGACCTCGACCCCATCGAGCAGCCGAAGGGCCAGCGGAAGGCCCCACCACGCGGTCTCACCCTCGAAGAGCGGCGCCGGCTGCTCGACTGGCTCGACGGCGCCTCCGACGACCGGACGGTGCTGCGCAAGCAGAAGGTCGCTCGCGCCGCCGAACTCCCTGAGCTCGTGCGCTTCATGCTCGGCACCGGGCTCCGTATCGGCGAAGCCTTGGCATGCCGGTGGTGCGACGTCGACCTGGACGGCGTCCCCGTGGCAACGCCGGACGGCGTCCGAGACGTGCCGGTGGTGACCATCGCGGGGAACGTGACCTGGGTGAAGGGCAAGGGCCTCGTTCGGCACGACGGCAAGACGGGCGCCGCGCTCCGCGTCATCCCACTGCCGGCGTCCGCCGTGCTCATGCTCCAGGCCCGCCTCAAGGACGCCGTCGAGCCGGATTGGCCGGTGTTCCCAACGGCCAGCCGCGACGGCGGCATCACCTATCGCTGGCCGGCGAATGTGCGCCGATCGTTGCGGACGGTTCGCGAAGAGGTCGACCTCGACTGGATGACCCCGCACACGTGGCGCCGCACATACGCCACCATCCTGGACGACGAGATCAGCTTCACGGACCGCATGAAGGCGGACCTCATGGGCCAGGCGAAGTTTCTCAAGGATGAGTACGTCAGCCGGGGAGAGTTGCACGCCGACGCTGCGGTCCTCCTTGAGGCCGCCATCGGCTGATCCCATCCGCACGGCCGAAAGTTAGACGCTACATCCTCGTAGTTCGGGTAGCCGCCAACGCGTGAGGACTTTCTTACGTCTTCAAGCCGGCCCTGACGGGCCGGACCAGATTACCGAGCTGAAGACAAGATGTCCTCGCCGGACGGGCGGGTCTCCGGGATGGCCGGCCACGAGCTGGTGGATTTCCTGGGTGGGGTGGTGTCTAGGTGCCATCCCGACGACCTCCCGGAGGGCTATCACACCGTCGGCGGGCGGCAAGCTTGGTCATTCCGGATCCGGACGATTTCGATAGTTGCCGCCCACCGACGGCGTGATCGGGCTACGCCAGGTCGACGGGATGGCACCCACTCCCCTGTCGATCGTGGCAAGATCCCTATATGTCCGAGCCCCGAGAGGCGCCTGCGGTCTGGGCGCAACCGACCGAATATCAGATGGGTGCGTTGGAGAGACCTGATCGAGCTAGAAGCCTCGGGTACGAGTCCGTCGATGCAGAACGTCAGTCAAGCGGACATTATGAATCTGCCGATGGACCTGCCCGACGTTCATGAGCAGCAGTCGGTCGTAAATCAGGTAAAAGAGCACTCCACCATGATCGAAGCACTCATCGCGAAAGCGGAGCGGTTCATCGAGCTGTCCATGGAGCGACGGGCCGCGCTGATCACGGCGGCAGTGACCGGTCAGATCGACGTCTGGGGGGACGCAGGCTGATGGCGGACTACCACGAGAAGGCGCTCGAGGACGAGCTGTGCGCGCACCTGGCGGCGCGCGGCTGGTTCTCCAGCGCGACCGACACCGGGTACGACCGGGAGCGGGCGCTGTTCCCCGAGGACGTGTTCGCGTGGTTGGAGGAGACCCAGCTCGACCAGTTCGCGAAGGCCGTGAAGGCCGGCGCGCCCGACGAGGCGAAGCAGCGCGCACAGCTGCTCGACCGCATCGTCAAGGTGCTCGACACCCCGATGGACGCCGCCGGGGGCACGCTGAACCTGCTCCGCAAGGGGTTCAAGCACGTCGCGGCCCGGTTCGACATGTGCCAGTTCCGGCCGGAGACCGGGCTGAACCCGGCGACGACGGCGCGATACGACGCGGTTCGGACCCGCGTGATGCGGCAGGTCCACTACTCGACCGTCAGCACGCGCTCGATCGACCTGGTGCTGTTCGTCAATGGGCTCCCGGTCGCCACGGTCGAGCTCAAGACCGACTTCACGCAGTCGGTCACCGAGGCGATCGAGCAGTACCGGAAGTCGCGATTGCCGAAGGACCCGGCGACCAAGCACGTCGAGCCGCTGCTCGGGTTCGGGTCGCGCGCGTTGGTGCACTTCGCGGTGTCCAACGACGAGGTGTGGATGACCACGAGGCTCGCCGGCGAGAAGACCTATTTCCTGCCGTTCAACACCGGTGCCGGCGGCGGCGCCGGGAACCCGCCCAACCCGCACGGCTCGGCCTCGTCGTACCTGTGGGAGCGGGTGCTCGACCGCGACGCGTGGCTCGACATCCTCGGCAAGTTCATGCACGTCGAGACCACGGAGAAGCGCGACCCGATCACCGGCGCGCTCAGCCGGTCGACCACGCTGCTCTTCCCGCGGTTCCATCAGTGGGAGGTCGTGACCCTCCTGGCCGAGAGCGCCCGCACCGAGGGCGCCGGGCAGCGCTACCTCGTTCAGCACTCCGCCGGGTCGGGCAAGACGAACTCCATCGCTTGGACCGCGCACCGGCTCGCCCGCCTGCACGACGCCGACGACATCAAGGTCTTCGACTCCGTCATCGTGGTGACCGACCGGACGGTCCTCGACGATCAGCTCCAGGAAGCCATCCGCCAGATCGACTCGGCCCACGGAGTCGTCGCCACCATCAGCGACGTCGAGGTCCGCCGCGCTGAGACGGGCTCGAAGTCGGGACTGCTGTCGAAGGCACTGCTCGACGGACGCCTGGTAATCGTCGTGACGATCCAGACGTTCCCGTGGGCGATGGACGCCATCCGGAAGTCCTCCGGGCTCAAGCAGAAGCGGTTCGCCGTCATCGCCGACGAAGCCCACTCGTCGCAAACCGGCGCCACGGCGAACAAGCTGAAGGAGGTGCTCACCGCCGATGAGCTCGCCGGCCTCGAGGACGGCGGCGAGGTCGACGTCGAGGCCTTGCTGGCTGCCGACGCCACCGCCCGGGCCTCCGCGGACAACATCTCCTACTTCGCGTTCACCGCGACCCCGAAGCCGAAGACCCTCGAGCTGTTCGGGCGCCCGAACGCCGACGGGGTGCCGGTGCCCACGCACGTCTACACCATGAAGCAGGCCATCGAGGAGAACTACATCCTCGACGTCCTGCCCGGCTACCAGACCTACAAGACCGCCTTTCAGATCGCCCAGAAGGCCACCGCCGGCGCCGTAACGGCGGCGGGCGAGGGCGAGGAGCCGCAGGACGACACGGTGCTCGTCGACGAGTCGGCCGCAGTTAAGGGCCTGATGCGGTGGGTGAAGCTGCACCCGACGAACATCGGCCAGAAGGTGCAGATCATCGTCGAGCACTTCCGCGCCAACGTCGAAGGCCTGCTCAGCGGCCACGCGAAGGCGATGGTCGTCACCGACTCCCGCAAGGCCGCCGTCCGCAACAAGACGGCGATCGACGCCTACATCGCGAAGAAGGGCTACGCGCTCGGAACCCTGGTGGCTTTCTCGGGCACCGTGGACGACGACGAGACCGGCCCGGAGCCGTTCACCGAGACCTCGATGAACCCGGAGCTGCAGGGCCGCGACCTGCACACCGCCTTCTCGACCGATGAATTCCGCATCATGCTCGTCGCCAACAAGTTCCAGACCGGGTTCGACCAGCCCCTGCTGTGCGCGATGTACGTCGACAAGCGCCTCTCAGGCGTGGCGGCGGTGCAGACGCTGTCACGGCTCAACCGCGTCTACCGCACGCCGGACGGGCAGGAAAAGGGCCCGCCGATGGTCCTGGACTTCGTCAACGACCCCGAGGAGATCCGCCGGTCGTTCGAGCCGTACTACACCGACGCCTTCCTGGAGACCGCCACCGACCCGAACCTGGTCCACGACATCTCCGCCAAGCTCGACCGGGCGGGCATCTTCACCGACGGCGAGGTCGACGCGGCCGCCGACGCGTGGGTGAAGCACACCGGGAACAACGCGCTCACCGCGGCGCTCTCCCCAGCCAAGCACCGGTTCATGACGAAGTACCAGGACGCGCAGACCGCCGACGGCGACAAGGCGGCCCTCGACGAGCTCGACATGTTTCGCAAGGACGTCTCCACCTTCGTCCGGCTCTACGACTTCATGAGCCAGATCGTCGACTACGGCGACGTCGAGCTGGAGAAGCGCTCGATCTTCCTGCGCATGCTCGAACGCCTCATCCGGCCCGACAACTACACTGCCGATATCGACCTGTCCGGGGTGTCGCTGGTCGCGGTGAAGCAGACCGACACGAGGAAGCACGACCTGAGCCTCGGTGAACGCATCGGCCTGTCGGGCATGACAGCGGCGGGCTCCGGGGCGAAAAAGGACCCGAAGATGGTCGCGTTCGCCGAGGTGATCGACCGGCTCAACGATCTCTTCAGCGACGCGGATATGACCGCCGCGCAGAAGGAGTCGTTCCTAGAGGGCCTGCTGCGGACTCTGCTCGACGACGAGAAGCTCGTGCAGCAGGCAGCGGCCAACTCCCCGCACCAGTTCCTGGAGAGCCCCGACCTCACCGACGCGATCCAGACAGCCGTAGCCGGCAACCAGGACGCCCACAACACGATGGCCAACTACTTCTTCGCCGACGGCCCCGTCGCCGCCGAGCTGGTGACCAGCATCGGAGTCCTCGTGCACATGCACGCCCAGGAGAACGCGGGGGCCACGTAGTCCTCCGGGTCGGCGGACACACTGACCACGACGACCGACCGCTTTGGTGACCGCTTACGACGCATAACCGACGACGACAGCCGCTCGTGGGACATGATCGCGACGGCTCCGCACCATCATTGAGCAGCACAGATGGCCATCGCGGACCCCACTAGCGTACCTGAGTCCCGATCAGCGGGTTCGAGTCACCAAACCCGGGTCGGGCCGCCGGCCGAGCACGACACCAACCGCGCTGAGTGCCGGCGGCCGACCCGCGACACAGCGTACTGGGCTCCCCGGCGATCAATCGGCCGTGGTGCGGGTGTTCTCGTTCGTCCGCGACCACCTGCTGCCCGACGACCCCACTTGTGTCGCGCCCGCCACCCCGCCGGGCGAGCACCGTGCTCGGTCCACGGTCACATACGACGTGACCGCCGCGCTCGAGGTCCTGAACGTCGGCGACCGAGGTCTGGACGGAGGCGCCAGGTCCGACCTCGGTGACACAGGAGGACCCGGGTTCGACGGCTCATCGGGCCGCCCCCTCGTGAGCCTCGGGCGGCGATCCACGTCGAGGAGATCGGCTGACGAGAACGGCTCCGGCGCGAGGCACGATGTGCCCGGTGAGGAACGGTGCAGCAGCGCTCGAACGGGACGGCCCGGACCGGTGGCACCGAGTCACGCTCGCTCTGGGCTCGGGCGTCGTCGCGGCAATGATCGTCGTCCTCCCCCTCGGGCTGCCGACCGGCGGGACGTTCGGGGTGGAGGACAACGGCGACGGGTACCGGCTCTACTGCGGCGCCGGAGCGACCCCGCGCACCGTCGACCGGCTCGCGGCCTGGAAGGGCGGGGTCGTGACGGACTTCGTTATGGGCACCCCGAACTGCGGATCAACGCCGTCGTCGGCGGGACTGGTGCTGCGGGCCGCTGCCCTGGGCAACGACGGCTCGCTGGGGCTGGGGCACCGTGGCCTGGTGGTACGCCGCGCTCGTCGGGCTGGTCGTGGCCGCCGCGGCGTGGGCCGCCTCGGCGTCGGGGCTGTGGCGCGCGGCGGTGCTGGTGGTGCCGGTCGCCCCCCTCGCACTCACCCCGTTCACGCGGTTCTTCGTCTCCACCTACGCCGAGCCGGCCGGGCTGCTGGGCTCCCTCGCGGTGGCGTGCGGCGTCGCCGCGCTGATGACCACCGGCCGCGGGCAGTGGGGCGCCCGCACCGCCGCGCTGATCGTGGCCGCGCTCGGGGGAGGGGTCGCCGCCACCGCGAAGGTGGCCTACCTGCCGGTGCTCGCCGTCGCCGTCGCCGTCGTCGCGGGGACGGTGGTCGTCGTCGGCCGGCGCGGGCGGCGACGGGTGGTCGGCCCCGTGGTGGCGGTGGTGACAGCGCTCGCGGTGGCCGTGCCCGTCGGCGCCGCGGTCGGCTTCCAGAACTCTGTGTACGAGGGGGCGAACGTCCATGATGTTGTGTTCACCCTCGCGCTGGTCGAGCTCGGCCCCGGCGCGACCGCCGAGCTCGACCTCCCACCGGAGTCCGCCGCCTTCACCGGCAACGGCTACTTCAACGGACCCCCGCACCCGACGGCAGACTGGTGGACCCGCGCGATCCGCGACCGACCCGACGTGACCCGCTCCACAGCCTACGAGGCGCTGGCCCGCCACCCCGGCGCGCTGCTGCGGGCGATCGGCGTGGGCTTGAAGGCCACGCTCCGCGCCGACCTGCCGTACCTGGCCTCGGGTCCGGCCGACCCAGCACGGCTCTCCCCACCCGGAGGTGACCCCGGCTGGTCGGGGGCCCGCCAGCCTGATCTCAGCACGGTCCTTGGCGCCAACCGGCGCCCGCCGTGGCTCCCCACCGCGCTCGTGCTGATCGCCGTCGTTGCGGCCGGAATCTCCGTGGCCTGGCGGCACCGGGCGCCCGCGGCCGCCCGCTGGTGCCTTGCCGCCGGCCTCGGCGCGGTCACCGCCCTCGGGCTCGTCACGACGGCGGTGCTGGGGGACGGCTACTTCGAGGTGTTCAAGCACGTGTGGCTCGCGGCCTACCTGCTCGTCGTGACCGGGCTCAGCCTGCTCGGGGCGCTCGGCGCGGGGATCGGGCAACTCAGCCGGGAGGTCGTTCTCAGCTCCCGATGATCCACCACGTCCGGCTGATTAGCGCGGGATCCCGCTCGGAGGTCAAGGGCGACAGAATACCGGCAGGCCGGGCACGCGGGAGGGGGAGTGATCCGTGAGGGGTGAGCGCAGCTGCGTGCCGGGTGTCGCTCCCGCGGCGTTGGTCGTGCTGCTCGGTGCGGTCTCGTGGCACGCCGCCTCGAATCTCGGAGGTACGACGGCGGGCATCGTGTACGGCCTCGCCGCGACGGTCACGGTGCTCGTACTCCTGCCCTGGATCGCCGACCTGCTCGGACGCGCCCCGTCCTGGGTTCTGCCGCTACTCGTCGCGGCCTGCGTCGCCGTGCTCGCGGGTGCGTTCGTGGTCGGTGTCCCGCGGGCGTACCACGACGCCATGGGCGTAGGCAGCGATCGAGCCAATGCGCTCGACGTGGCCCTGACCCAGATCGCCCGCGGCCTCTACCCCTATTCCGCGACGACCTACTTGGGCAACCCGATCACGCCGCTGCCGGGGGCACTGCTGCTGGCCGCCCCGTTCTGGTGGGTGACCGGAAGCGCCGCGTGGCAGAACGTGGCGTGGTTGTTCCTGCTGCTCCCGGTCCTGAACCGGGGCTGGCAGCTGCGCCCCCGACCGACGGCGCTGTGGATGCTGACCTGCTTCGGTACCCTCGAGGTGCTGCGGCAGTTCCTGATCGGCGACGACCTGATCTCCAGCGCGGTCCCGGCTCTCGCCGCCGTCGTGTGGACCCTCACCGCCGCGAGCGACCGGTCGCGGTGGGCGCTGGCAGGGGCCGCGATTGTGCTGGGCGTGGCGACCTGCACACGTCCACACATGATCCTGGTGCTGGTCGTCGTGGTCGCGGGGGTCGGGGTGGCCGCGGGTGCGCGACGGGCGGCCATCGTGGGCGGGTGCGCGAGCCTGGTGTGGGTCGCCCTGATTGTTCCGTTCCTGCTCGGCGGTACGGCCCGGTTCTCGCCGGGTCACGTCGCCGCGAAGGTGACCGGGGACAGGGCGGTCACGGTGGGAATCGTCGTGATCGGGCTGGGCGCGACGGCGCTGGCGGTCGTAGCGCTGCGTGTGGCCCGGCCTTCCTCCACCGAGGCCGTGGGCTGGTCTTGTGCGGCTGTGCTGTTCGCGCCCTCGGTGCTGTCCCTCGCTCGACGGCTGATCCTCGGCCCGGTAATGGACCTGGACCTGACCTTGGGCGCGGCAGCGGTGCCGTTCGCAGTGTGGGCGATGGCTTCGCGAGTGGCCCCGACCCCTGCGCCCTCCGACCGCAGCTCGAACCCGGTCGGGCCCGCGAGGACGCGAGCCCCACGGATTCGGGCTGAAGACAGGTGCCCCGGGACGTCGGTCGCGACGCGACCGGCAGCCGAGGTGACCGCTTTGGTGACCGCTTACGACGCACGACCGAGAATGACGACCGACCACGGGACATGATCGCGACCGATCCACACCATCGCTGACCAGCACAGATAAGCACCAGGTAGCACGGCAGCGTGCGCGAGCCTCGAACAGCGGGTTCGGGGTTCGAGTCCCTGACGGCGCACCCTTCGTTGCAGGCCACGGGTTTGCCGTGCTTTCCTCTCCAGGTCCGACAGCGCGCTTACTCCGATGATCTTCCTCCGGAGAGCCTCGTGGCCAGACCTCCCTTACCCCTCGGGACGCCCGGTTCGATCAAGGTCACCGAGGCTCGCCCCAAGACATGGGTCGCCCGCTGTCGGTTCCGCGACCACGACGGTGAGCTTCCCCCGCATTGCCGGAGTCCTGGTTACCTGTGATGGTCGCGGTAGTGGGTTTCCTTGTACTCGTCGGGGGAGAGTCCACTGAGGCCGGGTT